>ERZ650918.2009-NODE-2009-length-15394-cov-3.961992_pt1 | contig 15394 bp, 13 predicted proteins | sample MGYA00514758_ERZ650918 | MGnify/ENA metagenome assembly ERZ650918 | reverse complement strand
AACGTTTGAATTTATTATAATTACACTTTTTGTTTTATTCGCTTTAACTTCTACTTCCCTAAAGAAGAGAATGAAAGAAATGGCTCTTTATCGAGGAATAGGAATGACAACGAATCAATTAATGATGATGGTCATGCAAGAAAACATGCTGATTTCTTTTCTTTCTATTTTAATAGGATTGTTAATAGGTGTATGTGTATCTTTAGGTTATCTCTATCTTCAAAGTAAAACCTATCATACATTTATTTATCAAATTTCATTTAAAGAAATATTATTTTTAGTATTGGTATTGATGAGTTGTATTTTTATAACGGTTCTCATTCCCATTTATTCAAGCTCTAAGAATGCTTTGGCAGGTACTTTTGATAGCAAAAAGTTTAATTATATTCAAGTAAGATATAAAAAATTAAAAAAACAAACACTTGCTTCCTTAAGTGCGAGAGAGTTATGGGCAAATAAAAGAATGAATATCTGTTTTTATGTATTTGTTTTAATACTTTCTTTATATGGACTTGTTTATTTCTATCAAGGACATCCCATTCAAACAAAAGATCAAAATGAACAAAGTCAGGTAGAACTTATGATGGCAACTCAAAAAGAAGCAAATTTATTTTTAAAAGAATTTTCTCAAAATGACATTATTATTAATCATCATTATATTGATGAAGGAATAACTATGACTTATTTAACAGAAACGTTTATCCCATATACAAAAGTATTGACTCCACTGCTTTTAGAAGGATTATGGATTACGATATATGTTTCGGCTTTAGCCTTTCTGCTTAGTATTATATTGGGAACTATATTGGCAATTATCCAGCATTTTCGCGTAAAAATATTAAGTCAGCTTGCAAAAGTCTATGTATCATATTTCAGGGGTACACCGCTGTTGATTCAGTTGTTTCTGTTTTATTATGGATTACCAATGGTATTTGATGTAATGAAACGGTGTCCGAAGACATTTGCGTTGGTGCTGTGTCTGGGACTTAACAGCGCAGCGTATATATCTGAGAGTATACGTGGAGCGATTGAAAGCGTAGATAAAGGACAGTATGAAGCGAGTATTGCATTTGGACTGACACATCCGCAGATGATGCTGAAGATTATACTTCCGCAGGCAGCTGTTGCAGCAATTCCTCCAATTGTGAATTCATGCCTGGATATCATCAAAATGTCTTCTCTCGGAATGACGATTGGTATTCAGGATATTATGGGTGAAGCTCAGTTGACAGCAGCTACATATTACAAGACATTTGAGACGTATATACTGGCAGCAGTATTTTACTGGATATTGGCTATTGTATTGGGAGTAGTACAGAAAAAGGTTGAAAAGGTAATAAGCTCTGCATATCAGAAATAGTTCAGAAATAATTATGAGGGGGTGTGGATAACATCCCCCTTATACATATAGGAGAAACATATGCTTGAAATTAAGAATTTGTCAAAAAGATTTGGAAATCAGCAGGTACTGGATCATATTAGTCTGAAGATTGAAAAAGGAAAAGTAATTGCGGTTATTGGGCCATCGGGAACTGGTAAATCAACACTTCTTCGCTGTATTAATGTACTGGAAAGACCGGAAGAAGGAACAATCCAGCTGGATGATCAAATATTCGATTATGAAAAACTTAGCAAGGCAGATATTCAGGTGTTGCGCACACGGACATCCATGGTTTTTCAGAATTCAAATTTATACCGGAATAAAACAGCACTTGAAAATATTACCACTCCACTGACATTGGTAAAGAAGATGCCGAAAGAAGAAGCAGATAAAATCGCATTAGATTTGTTGGAAAAAGTAGGGGTACTGGAAAAGAAGGATGCTTATCCAGAGACACTTTCAGGAGGAGAAAAACAGCGTGTAGGAATTGCCAGAGCACTGGCGGTTAATCCGGATATTATTCTATTTGATGAACCAACATCTGCGCTTGATCCGGAATTAGTTGCCGGAGTGTTAGATGTTATCAAAGATCTGGCAAAGCAACATACAACGATGTTAATCGTGACACATGAAATGAAATTTGCAAAAAATGTTGCAGATGAAGTTGTTTTTATGGAAGGCGGACATATTGTAGAGATGGGATTGGCGCACGAAGTGTTTGAAAATCCGAAAGAGGAAAGAACCAGACAATTCCTTTCCAAAAATAATGAATAATTTAAAACGTGAAAAAGGAACTCAAATTTACCATTCAAGTGTTGAAAGAGATTTGAGTTCTTTTTTTGTTTTTTACAGATGGACCTATGTCGAGATTTCTTGCATAGCCTTGAAAAAAAGGTTATACTCATAAGTATCAGTAAGAGGGAGGTTGCCTTTATGCCAAAACGATTTTGTGTGACAGGAACATGTATTCCGGAAAAAAATTATATGGTAGATATCAGTGGACGGATTGATCGGATTATTCGGGATTATATTGAAAAAGGTCAGTACTTTACGATTAATCGTGCACGTCAGTATGGAAAGACAACGACTCTTTACTTATTGGAACGACGTCTGAGGGAGGAGTATATTGTACTGAGCCTTAGCTTCGAGGCTGCAGATGAGTATTTTGAATCCATGGGAAGTCTGGCAGAAGGACTGGTTATGGATATCAGCGAATGTCTGAAAGCACAAAATGTAGATGGTACTATCATAGAGGAATGGAATTGAAGGAACCGAATACTTTATTTGATGACATGACAAAAAAACTGTTAGATTATCCACAGCTGCAAGAAATGCTTCAGAATATTCTTTTTGGCGGAATTGATTTTCCATTTAAAAGAGAAACACCGATGGTTGATCTGGGAGTTACGTTTGGCTTCTTAAAAGATAAGAATGGCATTGTTGCAGTTTCGAATCGTATTTTTGAGACACAACTTTATGAAGTATTTTCTGCGGAGAGAGCAATTAATAATAAAATATTTGAGGTAGCAGGGTGAAATGGTAAAAATAGATCTGATCACCGGATTTTTAGGCTCCGGCAAGACAACATTTATAAAAAAATATGCAAAATATCTGATCGATAATGGAGTAAATATCGGAATACTGGAAAATGATTACGGTGCAGTCAATGTAGACATGATGCTGTTAAAAGATCTGGAAGGTGAGAACTGTGAATTGGAGATGATTGCCGGAGGATGTGATGCGGACTGTCACAGAAGACGTTTCCGCACAAAACTGATCGCAATGGGAATGTGCGGCTATGACCGTGTGATCGTAGAGCCGTCGGGTATCTATGATGTGGATGAATTTTTCGATGTATTACGGGATGATCCGATCGACAGATGGTATGAGATTGGGAATGTGATCACGGTCGTTGACGCAAAATTAGAACCGGAGCTGTCAGATCAAGCAGATTACCTTCTGGCATCCGAGGCGGCAAATGCAGGATGTATCGTACTCAGCAGAAGTCAGGAAGCAGAGGATGAAGAGATAGAAAATACCGTCGCACACCTGAATCATGCAATGGAAAAAGTACAGTGCAAGCGGAGATTCCAAAATGAGATTATAATAAAAGACTGGGAGACATTCGACAATACGGATTATGAAAAGCTGTTATCCTGCGGATATGTATCGGAGAATTATCGGAAAATGCATATCGAAGAGGGAGAGACATTCAAATCGCTGTATTTTATGAATCTGGATAAGACAAAGGATGAGATTACAGAAGCGGCAAAAAAAGTCCTGGAAGACGGAGAATGCGGCAAGGTATTCCGTGTCAAAGGATTCCTGAAAGATAAAGAAGAAAAATGGCTGGAATTAAACGCAACGCATCAGGAGATAAGGACTGCTCCGATTCCGGAAGGACAAGAGGTTGTGATCGTAATCGGAGAAGAGATGAATGAGGCGAAGATACGTGGGTATTTTTCCTGAAAAATTAATTCGTCAGAAATACAACGGGAATGTTAATAAAATAACTAAAAATATTTGTTGAAAAGACACAAGAATAATGCATAATGACGAAAAGAAAATAGAGAATAATTGTGTAGATTAGCTAAAAAGATGGAAAATGACTAAATGTCATTGAAATGATTTGTGCATCATGATATAGTAAATGCAGTTGAACAAGCAAGCTGAGATAGGAGAGCGAATACAAAGTAATCAGACGATTACTTTTTAGGCGCACTCTTTTTTTTTGAAAAATAACCCAGGGTGTAATAGAATAAGTGCAAAGCATAATAGTTTAGCAAAGTAGAATGAGGACAGATAAGATGAATCAGATATTTTATGATGCGGTTGGCAATAATCCGATTATTGCGGCTGTGAAGAACATGGAAGATATAGAAGTAAGTTGTACAATAGAAGAGATACAGGTGATTTTCATATTATTTGGAGATGTCTGTTCGATAGACAGGATTGTAAAGCGGGTGAAAGGTGCCGGAAAGGTTGCGATGGTACATGTAGATCTGATCAGCGGACTCAGCCCGAAAGAAATTTCGGTAGAATATCTGAAAGAACATACAGAAGCAGATGGAATCATATCAACAAAGCCGTCACTGATCAAGAAAGCAAAAGAAAAAGGTGTAAACCTTGTTTTGGCTGTTGATGCCAAGATTGCTGACGCTTTCTCTAACGATGCAAATACTAAATTCTGTCCGGTTGACGAAATTCCTGACGGATGGGAAGGTCTTGACATCGGCCCTAAGACTGAAGAAATCTTCGCTAACGTTATCAAAGAATCAAAGACTATTCTTTGGAACGGTCCTACGGGCGTATTCGAATTTGAAAACTTCACTCACGGCTCACGTACAGTAGGTGAAGCTATCGTTGAAGCAACTAAGAACGGCGCTTTCTCACTTGTTGGTGGTGGTGACTCTGTAGCTTGTGTCAACAAGTTCGGTTTGGCTAGCGGTGTATCTTATGTTTCAACCGGTGGTGGCGCATTGCTCGAAGCAATCGAAGGAAAAATTCTTCCGGGTATCGCTGCTATTCAAGAATAAGAATTTATAGCTGATTTTTACAAGGTTAAAAATAAAAGGGCAATTCTTTGTGAAAAGAGTTGCCCTTGTTTGATAAGTATAAACCATAATCAAATAACAACTACTTCATGCGAAAAACACTCCTCCAACTCTCCGTCATCGTGCTATGCTTAACCGGCATACAGGACACTCTTGTTGCACAAGAGAAAACGACCTCACTGAACCAGGTAGTGAACACCCTGAAAGAGCGTATCAGCCTTGCAGGATATGCGCAACTCGGATATACATATGACGACGCTGCCAAACCGGACAATACGTTCGACATCAAACGTATCATTTTCATGGCACATGGAAAGATTACCAAACGATGGACTTGTGATTTCATGTATGACTTCTATAACGGCGGGATGCTACTCGAAGTTTATACCGACTATCAGTTCCTGCCCGGACTTACAGCTCGTATCGGTGAGTTTAAAGTTCCTTATACCATCGAAAATGAATTATCGCCTACCACGGTGGAGTTAATTAACTGCTACTCGCAGTCTGTCTGTTACCTGGCGGGAGTAAGCGGCAGCGACAAGTGCTACGGCATGACTTCGGGACGGGACATCGGTATGATGCTCCACGGTAAATTGTTCCATGACTTTCTGCAATACAAGGTGGCTGTCATGAACGGACAGGGATTGAATACAAAAGACAAGAATAGCCAGAAGGATGTTGTCGGTAACTTGATGGTTTATCCATTGGAGTGGTTGTCCGTAGGCGGTTCGTTCATTCGCGGAACGGGACATGCAATAGCGGATTCGGAATATACTGGAATTAAAGCCGGAGAAAATTATGCCAAGAAGCGTTGGAGTGCGGGAGCAGTTGTCACTACTCCCAAATTCAATTTGCGTTCGGAATATCTTGGCGGAAAAGACAGAAATGTGAAAAGTGAAGGTTTCTACGCAACAGGTAGCGTATGTTTTGCCCGGAACTTCGATTTCATCGCTTCGTATGACTATTTCAACCTGAACAAGGCTGCCGGTTTCAAACAGAATAATTATATTGCAGGCGTACAATACTGGTTTTATCCCAGGTGCCGTCTACAAGCACAATATACCTTTTGCAATAAAAAAGGAGACGGACAAAAAGACTCCAATCTGATACAGGCACAAGTACAAGTGAGGTTCTAACTCAACTGAGTCTCTTGCCAAAATAATCTTATATTATTAGGCACGGATTACACGAATTAACGCTGCTGTTTTACATATTCATCATTCTAAAAACCGTGAAATCTGCGTAATCCGTGCCTAAATTTATTATATAAACCAATTAATAACAGAAACTAAAAGAATCATGGAACACAAAATCGCCGAACCCAACGCCCGTGTAGACGTTGCCGACGTATTAAGAGGATTAGCAGTCATGGGAATTATCCTCTTGCACAGTATCGAACATTTCAATTTCTATTCTTTTCCGAAAGAAGTGCCTTTCGAATGGATGAAGTTCACCGACCAGGCCATTTGGAGAGGATTATTCTTTGCATTCAGTAATAAGGCATATGCCGTATTCGCCCTGCTCTTCGGTTTTAGTTTCTATATTCAGGATAACAACCAGCAACGGAGAGGAAAGGATTTCCGCCTGCGGTTCTTATGGAGATTATTTATCTTGTTCATTATCGGACAATTCAACGCAGCTTTCTTTACGGGAGAGATATTGACGATGTATGCCATCCTTGGAATTATCCTGCCGATATTCTGCCGGATGAGTGACCGTACTGTTCTTATATTTGCCACTTTACTTATTCTTCAACCTATCGACTGGGTAAAGCTAATCTATGCTTTATGTAATCCTGACTATGTGGCAGGGGAAAGTCTTGCACGCTATTACTTCGGCATCGCATTCGATGTGCAAAAAAACGGAACATTCCTCGAAACGGTTCGTATGAATATGTGGGAAGGACAGATGGCTAACATGACCTGGGCTTTGGAACACGGACGTATCCTGCAAACACCGGGATTATTCCTGTTTGGTATGCTTGTCGGCCGCCGTCAATATTTCCTGTACAGTGAAAAGAACGAACGTTTGTGGCTGAAAGCACTGGCTTTTTCCCTTCTCTGCTTCTTCCCTATCTACGGGCTCAACAATATGTTGCCGGAATTTATAGAACGGAGTGCCGTACTTGTTCCCTTACAACTTATCCTAAGTTCATTCAGCAACCTTAGCTTTATGGTATTACTGGTGACGGGATTATTGCTGACTTTCTACCACGTGAAAGACCGCAGTTTCTTTATGCGTTTCACAACTTATGGAAAAATGAGTTTAACTAACTATCTCGGACAATCTATTTTCGGTTCCCTTTTGTTCTATCATTGGGGATTCGAACTGGGCCGGTATTTAGGTATTACATATAGTTTCCTTTTTGGCATCCTTTTTGTTCTATTACAAATGGCATTCTGTTCGTGGTGGCTTCGTCACCACAAACACGGTCCTTTTGAGGGTCTTTGGAAACGTCTGACCTGGATTGGAAAAAAATAAATAATTAAATCACAATGAACGAAAAAACGATTAATGAACAATACGCATATATACGTACCTTACTTGAGGATAAAAGACTCAAAGAGGCTTTGATGCAACTGGAATCCTTGTTGTGGCAATGTCCTGACTGGGATTTACGTACACGTCTGGAGCAATTGCAAACCTCGTACAAGTATATGCTTGACTATATGCGGCAGGGAGCAAATGACCCGGAACGCTGGAATCTGTATCAGAAAATGGTAGCGGACACATGGGGAATTGCCGACCAGTCACGGTTGCTTATACTGGATAACGTATCATCAAGATATTATCACGAGGTACGCCGTACTCCCGTGTCGCCTGATTTGTCGGACTACGGCATTAAAGCAATATTGCATATATTGGAGTCATTTAATGACGACTTGGCAGTCAGCGGATTGCTTTCTGACGAAAAAATGGACGAAGTCCTGAAACGGCATGAGGATACACTCAAATTTATATTCATCAGGACATGGACAAACAGTGCATGGACACCCCAGGATGAGGAAGAGGCACAAGGCATGCTTACATCGGAATTACTTCCGGGAGATGATTTATGCTTGTTCGTCAGTGCTGTCACATTGAGTTTGATGGAATGTTTCGACTTGCGGAAAATCATGTGGCTGCTTGATGCATACCGCCATACGAACGTCAACGTCAGCCAACGGGCATTGGTGGGCGCAATGATTATCTTCCACATTTACAGAAACCGGCTTACTTTCTATCCGGAACTTATCAAACGGGTGGATCTCATGGAAGAGATTCCTTGGTTCATAGAGGACGTCGCACGCATTTATCGTCAGATGTTGCTGTGTCAAGAGACGGAGAAGATCGACAAAAAGATGCGGGAAGAGATTATTCCCGAAATGCTGAAGAATGTTTCTTCGATGAAGAATATGAGGTTTGGCTTTGAGGAGAACGACGAGGAGAATGACGACAAGAACCCGGACTGGGAAGATGCTTTCGAGAAGTCCGGCTTGGGAGATAAATTACGTGAAATGAACGAACTTCAATTGGAAGGGGCTGATGTATATATGAGTACGTTTGCCGCTTTGAAGAGTTATCCGTTCTTCCGCGAAGTACATAACTGGTTTTATCCGTTCAGCAAACAGCAGTCAAATGTGTTTAAATCACTTAAACAGGCGGGAAACAGTGGAAGCAGTTTATTGGATTTGATTCTTCAATCGGGATTTTTCAGTAATAGCGATAAGTATTCGTTGTTTTTCACGATTCATCAGTTGCCGAAGATGCAGCAGGACATGATGTTGAGCCAACTGAACGAACAACAGGCAGCCGAATTGGCTGAAAAAACGAATGCAGACACAATGAGACGGTTCAATGAGCGTCCGGGAACGGTAAGCAATCAGTATTTGCACGACCTTTACCGTTTTTTCAAACTTAGCGTACGCCGTCAGGAGTTCAGGGATATTTTTAAAGAGAAGCTCGACCTTCATCACATCCCTGCACTCGACAACGTGCTGTCTTGGGAAGATGTATTATTCCCTATTGCCGATTTCTATTTGTCAAAGGAACGTTGGGACGAGGCTATCGAAATTTTTGAGGAATTGGATGCTATCAGTGAATTCGGAGAGGACAGTGCGGAATATTATCAGAAATTCGGATATGCATTGCAGAAGAGAAAGAAATACGCAGAAGCTATCCAAGCCTACCTGAAAGCAGATACGCTGAAGCCGGATAATATTTGGAATAACCGCCATCTGGCTATTTGCTATCGCTTAAACAAAAATTATCAGGCTGCCCTTACTTATTACAAGAAGGTGGAAGAAGTTGCTCCGGAAGATGTGAATGTCACGTTCCACATCGGTAGCTGCCTGGCTGAAATGGGACAATATGAAGAAGCACTGAATTACTTCTTCAAACTGGATTTCATTGAAAGTAATTGTGTAAAGGCATGGCGTGGTATCGGATGGTGCTCATTTATCAGCCTGAAATATGAGCAGGCAATGAAGTATTACGAGAAAATCATCGAGCAAAAGCCATTGGCCATCGACTATATGAATGCCGGACACGTTGCATGGGTGATGGGAGATATACAGAAGGGTGCTGTTTTCTACGGAAAGGCGATAACAGCCTGTGGAAACCGGGAGCGTTTTCTTGAAATGTTCCATAAAGACGAAGAACCTCTTCTCAAACAAGGTATTCGAGAAGAGGATATTCCTTTGATGCTGGATTTATTATAATTTCTTTAACTCCCCGTACAGTTTCTGTATGGGGAGTCCCATTATATTATAGAAACTGCCTGAAATAGACTTGACGCCGATATAGCCGATCCATTCCTGAACGCCATAAGCTCCCGCCTTATCCATAGGTTGGTAACGGTCAACATAGTACCGGATTTCATCTTCGGACAAGACATCGAACAGTACATCGGAAGAAGCGGTAAAGCTCTTTTGCCATTCGGTAGTTGTCAGACAGACACCCGTAAATACCTGATGGGATTTTCCCGAAAGAGCGCGAAGCATTTCAACAGCCCCTTCCCTGCCCTCCGGCTTACCAAGGACTTTTCCATCCAACCAAACGATGGTATCCGCCGTCACTAACAATTCTCCCGGTTTCATCATAGCACGATATGCATCGGCTTTCTCACGGGCGATAAATTCAGGGATTTCTGCACCAACCAACGTATCGGGATAAGATTCATCGACATCGGGCAATGTCCTGACTACATAGTCTACTCCCAAACCTGACATCAGTTCTTTTCGGCGGGGTGAATTGGAAGCCAGTATGACCTGGTATTTCTTTAGATTATCAAGCATTATTCTATTTACGATTAAACAATTTACGATTTACGATTGAAAATACTGTTTGTTGAGGTCAGTCAATCCTATAATTTATTTATCACCAACCAAAAGCGTCTTGTGCCATCCACAAGCCATGGGCTTTCAAGACTTGCTCTACGACATCACGTCCGCAGCCACAGCCACCGTCCGCATAAGAGATGTATTTCGCAACGGATTTTACTTCCGGCACAGCATCTTTCGGGCAACAGGGAAGTCCACATTCCCGCATCACTTCTATATCGGGAACATCATCCCCCATATATAATATTTCATCGTCAGCCAATCCGTATTTGTCACGGAAGGCACGATAATCATGTATCTTCACCGCAGAACCCATATATAAATCCTTCACTCCCAAGCCTTCAAAACGGATGCGTACCGCTTCTGTCCGTCCGCCGGTGATGATGGCGATATGAAGTCCTTTTTTCACTGCAAGCTGGATAGCATACCCATCCTTGATATTCACAGTACGCATCGGCTCACCGGAAGGATGCAGCGGAACTGTGGTAGAACTCAATACTCCGTCTACATCAAAAGCTAACGCTTTGATACGGGATAAATCATAATTGATGGTGCTCATGGATACTTTTGCTCATTAATTTATATATTTGCTGTAATGCCGGCGAGTCTGCCAGCATAGCAAGATGATTGTTTATCACATTTTCGTCATAACGCACGGCCGGGCCGGTTTGCGCATCCAGGGGCGTCAGTTCGTGCACTTTACGTGCCGTTTCATCAATCAACGGAAGCATGACATCAAACGGCAGATTATATTTCTCAAGCAAATCTGCCGCTAAAGCATACATGTGATTGGTGAAGTTACAGATAAAGACTGCCGCGAGGTGAAGGCTCTTGCGTTGTTCGGAAGTAGCTTCATAGACATTCTCGGAGAGAGTGGCGGCAATTGCTTTCAGTAGTTCCACGTCTTCCGACTTCTTGGCTTCTATAAAGAATGGTATCTCCCGGAAATCGACTTCACGTTGTTTGCTGAATGTCTGCATCGGATAGAATACTCCGTAACGTTCCGTACATCCTTCCCAAATACTCATCGGGATACTTCCTGCCGTATGTACCAACAGAGCTTTTTGCCTGCCTTCCGTTATTTGGGGCAGTAGTTCCACAAAAGCGGCATCTTTCAGGGATACGATATATAATTGGGCTTCTTTGGAGATTTCCTGTAAGTCGGTTGTATATTCCGCTTCCACTTGTCCGGCTAAAGTACGGGCGGATTCCTCAGTCCGGCTATACACTTGCACGATACGGAAGCCTTTATGATAAAGTGCTTTTGCCAGGTTGGTAGCCAGGTTTCCGGCACCGATAAACACAATCGGAGTATCTTCTACACTTCTATTCATCGTTTCTTTACCGTTTTGCAATCCAAAATAAAATAATTCCGATGATGAGTAATGTCAATGGCAGCAAATATCCTGAAAGCGAACCCAGCAATGACATTACCAAACCGATATTCATCACCAACCAAAGTCCCAATAATACGAAACCGATGGATTTATCGCGTTTGAAAATAAGAAAACAGATAGAAGCATACAGCAGCATATTATCCTTATTCATCACCCAAGGCAGACCGATGGAAGAAAAATGAATCAGTTTATCAATCAGATATAGTGCTCCGATTACCATAAAGGTAACGGCGGTAGCCATATAGGTATCTTTGCTATTATTTGCTTTGGCAGCTCCCATCGTTATTTTCCTCCGAACTTGTTAATATGAATTTTCTCCCACTGAAGATGTTCTTCGTTGAAGGGTTTGCGTTCCATTGCTTTGTGCCCGATGGCTATGACGGAAAGAATCTGAAGTTGCAAAGGTATATCCAGTATGCCATGTACAAATTCATCGGAAGGCATTCCGGTAGCAGTGAAGCGTTCACGCACCTGTACCCAGCAACTCCCCAGCCCGAGGTCTTCCGCCTGCAACTGTATCATAATGGAAGCAATAGCGGCATCTTCAATCCAGACATCACTCGCCAGCGGGTCAGCCATTACGACAATCGCCAAAGCGGCATCGGCTATGAAGGAAGAAGCCTGTTCCTTGCAATGGGACAGTTCTTTCAACATTTCTTTATCATCGACTACTACAAATTGCCAACTGTTACTGCGCTTGGAAGAGGGGGACATCAAGGCTGCTTTCATCAACGTAACAACTTCGTCCTGTGTCAGCTCTTCATCGGTAAACTTGCGCATACTGCGACGGTTCTTTATCAATTCACTGAAATTTTCCATATTGTTTCCGGGTTTCATTTGATTAATAATTGCAAAGATAAGGATAAAAACTGAAAGATTAAGTGTTCTCCACCGCTTGATTATGCTCTCAAGGCACAGAGAAATGATTATGAAATAGTTTTTAGTTATGCTGACCGTCATAATCGGTCTTTTCATGATTAACAGTGCCGAAGAATCTTTAACTTCACTACTCTTACTTCATTTCATTATCATCATCACTGTCCCATAAGACTCGCCCTCACCGCTACTCTTCACTTTTGCACGCAATCGGCAGGAATTGTTACCGATTGCATCCTTCGGGACGCTTAGCATATATATGTTATTAACATTTTCTAAACCAGTAGAACCATACTGTGTGACCTTGCATATCTCCACGCCGTCCATTTCAAGAACCACTTCCTCTATTTCCAACCCGGCGGTACCACGGGTATGTTGGAAACGTACCCCTTCAAGCAAGGCAGCCTTACTTACCGGCATGTTCCACACCACTTCTTGCCAATCATTGCCGACATCGGACGGCGTCCAGCTTCCCAACTGCTCTCCATTCATGGTTTTCAACAAAGAATTGTCTATAGATTTCGCACGGGCTATCAGTTCGGTACACCCAGCCAACACATCCTTATAAGGCTCCGCCTCTGATAAACCGCGTTCTTTTTCTACCCAAGATAGTTCCCAGCCAGTAATATCGGATGCCTTGCCGGTACGCTTTGCGGCAAAGTATTGCTTCCAGCGCGGCAGATAATAGTCACGGAGCAAGCCTGACCAGATACGGGCAGAATAGTCGTCCACCGGAGGCCCCCAAACAGTAACAATACGACGGGCATTCCTTTCGTAATAATTCTTCAACTCCAGTGTGCCTCCCCAGTTGCTGGCATACGCCAGCCAATTTTCCAAACGCAAAGTGGGATGTGAACAGAGCAAACGGTCAGCTCCAAGTATCAAAACTTCAAATTCAGCCTCCATGGCAGTCGCCTTGTCCATATCACCGTTCTGATAAGCCAGATCGATAGCCTGTGCCAATATTTCCATTTTACCTCCCAGATATTGTACGGTCATTTCTACCATATCTACCGCAAAAAGGGGCGAATCCTTCATGTCCGGGATAGCGTTTCCCAAAGTTTCGATGCCCTGATAAAAAGCATCATTAGCATTAATGCTACCTTTGCGAATGCTCCCCGGACGGAACTGCCAGTTGTAGCGTGGATGATCCGTAAACGAACCGTACACAGATTTTCGCATTCCGTCCCAAAATTCCGTCACTTTATCAGACATTCTGCCATAACGACAAAGCGAATAGTTGTACAGCCATTTGTCCACGTCTATCACATCCGCCGTCCATCCGCCGTCACTAACCAGTTCATAGATGACCTCGTTGTTCTCTATGCCTTCCGGTGCCATACCGTATCCGGTCAACTTCCCCTTGTTAGCAGAATGCAAAGCCTCAAGCCTCCCGTTAGCATAAAAATCCAAGTCGCCGGTAAGACCGGATTTACCTCCCATGTTGGGAATGACACTATATACCCATTCCTTGCCATAAAATCCTTTGTAGAACTCCCAGTTCGCTCCGTTCTTCCAAAAAAGATGGTTGTAATCCTCAGCCAAATCCAGTAACAGCATCTTCTCATTCGGCACCTTACTCACTAGAGACTGCAACGTTTCATAATCCCAAATATGGCGTTGATAGCCGAACATCCAACCTTGCATCACCCATATAGCATCCGGATTGCCCGCTTTGATGGAACTGTATACCTTATCACCATAATCCGCCAACAGGCTGTAACGCTCTTTCGTACCCTTCGGTGGAAACGGGATTTCCATTTCGTTGAAGCTGTCCACAATGTAATAATCGTTCTTGCCGAACTCTTTCTCCCATTCTTCGATAAACATCTGCCCTATACGGGTAAAAAGCGGATTCTGCGGGGAGAGCATCCAGTTATGAAAAGCACCGCCGCACCATGAGGTTTCAATCAGCTCAATATCTGGAAAAATGCGTTTCATCGATTTGGGAAGGAAGCCGGCAAATCCCGGACAAACGGGCTTCATGCCAAGACTCTTCATACGATCGAGTATCTTATGCTGTAACTCTAACTGCCCTTCATGCCATTCCAATGGCAACGGTCCGTCGATACCGCTTATGTTACCCATTCGCATCCACGGGAAATGTGCAGGACCTACAAAGTAATCGGCAATCTCCCGGTCGGTCAGTCCGAGTTTCTTCCACACACGGGCAGAAATAGCTTCATTTGCCACCAGTGCCAACGGCATGTCAATGCCGTGCAGGGCCATCCAGTCAATTTCCTTTTCCCAGCGTTCCCAGTCCCAGTAGGGCATGGTGTAACCGAAAGTCACCACATTGAAATAATAATGATGTTTGAAAGGCGATATGACGATCCGTTTTTCCATATCCGCCAATTTTTCAGGCAGTTCCAAACGGTTTCCACTCCAAGAGGAAATACCCGCCCCCTGCGACTTCACATATTCGTAGAAACCGCGACAAGCAGCAACGCCGCTACTGGCATTGATATATAACTTCCCATTTTTCACTGAAGTTTCAAACACGTCGCATCCGTCCTGTCTGTCAAGAGATACGGACACTTTTACAGAGATTTTCTGTCCTCCCGCATAACGTTCAATTACTTGTCGGGCTTCCTTCGCCGGTTGGCTCCAACCCGTCACACCCCCTACCAGACACAGCAACAGGCTTATGAGTCTTTCATTTTTCATGTATTTAAATTTAATATTTATAAAAACAGTTCTTCGTATCCAAACGAGGCAAGGTGTCCGTGTCTTTTAAGTTTACACAATTTACTTCTTCCAGATTTTTTCATTATAAACACTTTGCAGAATCACAAATGCAAATATATGAAAAACAAACGAATGTATAGTATTTTACATTATACAAGAGTTCAAAGTATCATTTTG
>ERZ650918.1961-NODE-1961-length-15633-cov-9.489793_pt1 | contig 15633 bp, 10 predicted proteins | sample MGYA00514758_ERZ650918 | MGnify/ENA metagenome assembly ERZ650918 | reverse complement strand
GGCCAGAGCTGACGTTTTGGTGTGTCAAAAGAGAGGAAAAAATTATGGAAACGAAAAAGAAGCAATTCAAGATGCCGCATACCTTCGTCATCATCGGCATCATCATCCTGTTTGCGGTCCTGCTGACCTGGATCATCCCGGCAGGCTCCTACACCCGCTTCGAGAACGAAGCAGGCATTAAGGTCATCGACCCCAACGATTTCAACTACATTGATAAGACTCCCGTCAACCCGCTCGAAATTCCTCTGTACATCGTCAATGCCTTCATCAAGCGCATTGATCTGATGCTGGTCATCATGTTCGCAGGCGGTGCCTTCCACATCCTGACCAAGACCGGCGCACTCCACGCCGTGGTTGCCAAGATGGCAAAGATCTTCTCCACCCGCATCTATCTGTTCCTGCCTATCCTGACGCTGGTCTTCGGCCTCATCTGCACCACGCAAGGCGTCAACCTGTTCATTGCCTTTGCACCGATCATGGTCATGATGGCTTTTGCGATGGGTCTGGACTCCATCACCGGTGCATCCATCATCCTGCTGGGCGGCGCTATCGGTTTCTCCACTGGCCCTCTGAACATCAACACCACCATCGTGGCTCAGAAAATTGCCGGGCTGCCGCTGTATTCCGGCGTGGGATACCGCTTTATCTGCTTTGCTGTGTTCTATGTTATCACGAACATCTACCTCATCCGCTACGCACTGAAGATCCAGAAGCATCCTGAACTCAGCCCCATGTACGAGATCGACAAGACCAGCGAGTTCCGCAATGCTGCTGACCTCGACTCCTTCGGCAAGCTGGACGCCCGCAAGATCCTCATTATGCTGGTCTTCTTCGCATCCCTTATCCTCATCGTCTACGGCGGCATCAAGCTCGACTGGGATATGGCTGAGACCGCAGCTGTCTTCCTCGCACTGGCTGTCATCGAAGGCGTACTGGGCGGCTTTGGTCCCTCTGCGATTTCCAAAGAGTTCCTTGAGGGCTGCAAGAAGATGCTGGGCGCTGCCTTTATCATCGGCATGGCACAGGCTATCAGCAGCATCATGAACGCCGGCCACATCACCGATACTGTTGTCCACGCACTGGCAAACGGCCTGAACTTCGTCCCCACCATCCTGCTCGGACCCGCCATGCTGCTGGCAAACACCATTATCAACGTCTTCCTGACTTCCGGCAGCGGTCAGGCAGCAGCTGTCATTCCCATTCTGGCACCTCTGGCCGACCTCGTGGGCGTTACCCGTCAGACCGCAATTCTTTCCTTCAACTTCGGCGACGGCTTCTGCAACTACGTCCTGCCCACTTCTACCGCTCTGATGGGTATCATCAGCGCTGTGAACATTCCCTATGACCGTTGGATGAAGTTCATGTGGAAGCTGTTCCTCATCTGGATGGCCGTTGGTTCTGTGCTGCTGATGATCGCACAGGCAATCCACCTCGGCCCCATGTGAGCGGGAGGGCGGCAAAAAATCAGACTATGGCGTCAACAATAAAGGAAATCAAAAATCCCTGGCTCCGGACGCTGGCTGAGTATGGTCTCATCACGGTCAGCATCTGGATCATGGTCATCGGCATCTACTTTTTCAAATTCCCAAACCACTTTGCCTTCGGCGGCGTGACCGGCTTTTCCACCGTGTTCAGCCAGCTGCTCCACTGCTCGGCAAGTACCTTCACCACAGTGGCCAACTACGCGCTGCTGGTGCTGGGCTTCATCTTTCTGGGCAAGAGCGTCGGCATCCGCACCGTTTATGCGACCATCGTGATGTCAGTGAGCTTGCAGGCGCTGGACGTTCTGGTGCCGATGCACGGTACTCTGACCGACCAGCCTATGCTGGAGCTGGTATTTGCCATTATGCTCCCGGCTGTCGGTTCGGCGCTCCTGTTCAACATCGGCGCATCCTCGGGCGGCACGGATGTCGTCGCCATGATCCTGAAAAAGTACACCAGCATGAACATCGGTTCTGCCCTGATGGCAGCGGATGTGGCGGCTGTGGGCTTCTCGTTTGCAATGTACGGCCCCTCCACCGGTCTGTTCTCCATCATGGGTCTGGTGGCCAAGTCGATGGTGGTGGATAACGTCATCGAGAATATGAACCTCTGTAAGTGCTTCAACATCGTGTGTGAGCACCCGCAGCCCATCTGCAACTTCATCATCCACGATTTGAACCGAAGCGCGACCACCTTTGAAGCGCGCGGCGCGTACTCTGACGCCCACAAGACGGTCATCATGACTACCATGCGGCGCAGTCAGGCCATCCGCCTGCGCAACTTCATCCGGCAGCAGGAGCCGACGGCCTTTATCATGATAGAAAATTCCAGCGAGATCATCGGTAAGGGCTTCAGCCCCGTGTAAAAAAAGATCTTTCCGCAGCAGGCAAAACGCACAGCCAGTGGTTTTGCCTGTTTTGCACTACCCATTCCCTTTTTGGATGGATAAGGATTCCATCTTTTCATTTCACAAATGCTGCCGAGTGCGGTAGGATAGAGCTGAGAAAAAGGCAAAAACAGCGCCGGATGGCATCTCGTGCAGGAAAGGAGGGGAAATGGAAGAGAAAATGCGCGAGCAGCATGACAAAATGGAATAAATCTTGTGTACAAGAGAAATTTTTGGCGATTCTTAACGAATATTAAGACTGACGCTATGCCTTTTGTAAGATTGTCCGATTATGATAGAATCATCAGGAGCGGCGCAGTGAGGCGCTGCCCCACAAGTACGGTATAACGATTGAAGAAACCACCTGCCAAGGAGGAAAAAAGCATGGAGATCAAGAAAGCAGCCACGGCTGGCACTCTGGAATCCAGCGACTGCATGGTGACCGTCGAGCCGGGTGAGGGTAAGATCGATTTCTCCCTCGAAAGCTCTGTCATCCATCAGTACGGCAACCAGCTGCGCAAGGTCGCACTGGAGACCCTGAAGAATCTGGACATCGACAACGTCCGCATCACCATCGTGGACAAGGGCGCACTGGACTGTACCCTGAAGGCCCGCATCGAGGGCGCGGTGTTCCGCTCTGTTGACCAGTATGAGAATCTGCCCTGGGGAGGTGCCATTCGATGAATAATCCGAACAAGAAGCGCCTGCGCCGCACGATGATGTTCCTGAATGCGCAGAAGCCCGGCCTCATCAAAGACCCCTACATCTATAAGGCCGACTCCCTGATGCTGGACCTCGAGGACGCTGTCGCCGAGAACCAGAAGGATGTCGCCCGCTTCAGCCTGTATCATGCTCTGAAGACTGTGGACTACCGCGGTGCAGAGCGCGTCGTCCGTATCAACGGTCTGGACACTCCCTACTGGCGTGAAGACATCCGTGCCTGCGTGGCCGGCGGCTGCGATTCCATCCGCATCCCCAAGACCGAGCACGCCGAGGACGTCCGCCGCGTGGCTGCCGCCATCGCCGAGGATGAGAAGACTTACGGCCGTCCTGAGGGCGAAGTCCTCATCATCGCCGCTCTGGAGTCTGCCCGCGGCGTCATGAACGCTCTGGAGATCTGCGAGTCTGACGAGCGTCTGTTCGGCATCGCACTGTCCGGCGGCGACTACACCAAGGATCTGCAGACCCACATTACCGGCACCGGCATTGAGCTGATGGGCGCCCGTCAGCAGATGATCATTGCAGCCCGCGCAGCAGGCGTGCAGTGCTTCGACACCGTCTATACCGACCTGAAGGATATGGATGGCTTCCGCAAGGACGTCGAGAACATCCACCTGATGGGCTTCGACGGCAAATCCATCATCAACCCCCGTCAGATCCCCATCGTGCATGAGATCTTTACGCCCACCCAGAAGGACATCATCTTCGCTGAGAAGGTCGTCAAGGAGATCGACAGCAAGAAGGCACTGGGCATCGGCGTCTTCACCGTTGACGGCAAGATGATCGACATCGCCTTCTACGACGGTGCAAAGCGCACCATCGATCTGGCCAAGGCATCCGGCGTGTATAAGGGGGATTTGTAATTATGTTGAACGCAGTCGGCAGAGAAATTCCCGAAGAGATCCTCGAGCGCACCGGCAAAGAGGTCTTCCAGGGCAACAACTATAAGGACGGCAAGGCCTTCCAGAAGGCCAGCCCGAAGGTCACCCCCGTGATGCGCAATGACCACGACAAGATGGTCAAGGACATCCACGAGGCTCTGGTCATGTGCAATGCCCACGACGGCATGACCGTCTCCTTCCACCACCACTTCCGCGAGGGCGACCTCGTGGTCTGCATGGTCATGGAAGAGATCCACAAGATGGGCTTCAAGAACATCACCCTGAGCGCAAGCTCTCTGGGCAAGGCTCATGACGCCCTCGTCCCCATGATCGAGGACGGCACCATCGTCAACATCGAGTCTTCCGGCGTCCGCGGCAAGATCGGCGATGCCATTTCTCACGGCAAGCTGAAGGGTCTGGCTACCATGCGCAGCCACGGCGGCCGTGTCCGCGCCATCGAGACCGGTGAGACTCACGTTGACATCGCCTTTATCGGCGCACCCTCCTGTGACGAGTACGGCAACTGCTCCGGTATGGGCGGCAAGACCAACTGCGGTGTCCTGAGCTATGCTTACGTGGACGCTGAGATGGCTGACTATGTCGTCGCTGTCACCGATTGCCTCGTGGACTACCCCAACTACCCCGCAGAGATCAACCAGACCAAGGTGGATTACGTCTGCGTCGTGGACCAGATCGGCATCCCCGAGAAGATCGCTACCGGCGCTGCAAAGCCCACTACCGACCAGCGCAAGATCCTGATGGCCGAGTACTGCACTCAGGTCGTTGCAAACACCCCGTACTTCAAGGACGGCTTCTCTTATCAGACCGGTGTCGGCGGCGCATCCATCGCCTCCACCATCTCTCTGTCCAAGATCATGGAAGAGAAGAACATCCACATGGGTCTGGGTGTCGGCGGTCTGACCAAGCCCATGTGTGAGCTGCTGGACCGCGGTCTGGCCCGCAAGCTGGTGGATACCCAGGACTTCGACCTGGACGCTGTCAACAACGTCACTTCCAACCCCAACCACTTCCCCATCTCTGCTGGCGAGTACGCAAGCCCGATGAACAAGGGCGCTTTCGTCAACAAGCTGGATTACGTCATTCTGGCCTCTCTGGAAGTGGATACCCACTTCAACTGCAACGTCGTCGTCGGCTCCGATGGCATCATCACCGGCGCACAGGGCGGCCATCCCGATACCGCACAGGGTGCAAAATGCACCATCGTCATCGCTCCTCTGCTGCAGGGCCGCATCCCGGCCATCTGCACCGACGTGACCACCGTCACCACCCCGGGCGAGAGCGTTGACATCGTCGTCACCGACTACGGCGTGGCCGTCAACCCCCGCCGTCCCGACCTGCTGGAGGCTCTGAAGGCCGCTGACTGCGTGCCTCTGAAGACCATCGAGGAGCTGCGCGACATCGCCTACTCCATCGTCGGCGAGCCGGAGAAGGTCCAGTTCGGCGACCGCATCGTGGGCATCATCGAGGCCCGCGACGGCACTGTCATGGACGTCGTCCGCGAAGTCAAGCCTTTCTCTTTCCGCGAAGATTGAGTGATATAGCGTAAAAGCGGGAATGTGGCTTGCCAACCACGCTTCGGAATGGATTCACGGAGATTCCTTCGCTCTTCTCACCCCCCGCTTTTGCGGCTGGATACGCACACAAGCTTCATGCGATTCTCCTTTTTCAAGGTTTTGTGTTTTATACCGGCATAAAACCAGAGAGCAGCCAACTGCACCGCGCGCAGTTGGCTGCTCTTCTTTGTTTCTATGAAAAAATAAATGACGCTCTTACGGCACGAAACGATAGCCGACGCCGCGGATGGTGATGATGTGCTGGGGCGTGCGGGCGTTGTCCTCTATCTTGCTGCGCAGGCGGTTGATGTAGACCATGATGGCGTTGTCGTCCACAGCGATGAGATTGCCCCATATCTGCTCGTATATCATGTCCTTGGTGAACACCTGCTGCGGGTGGCGCACAAAGAGCAGCAGCAGGCTGCGCTCTTTCTCGGAGAGGTTCAGCTCCACATTGTTTTTATAAAAGCGCATGGTGGTGGTGTCGCAGAGGAAAGGCCCGCAGCTGATCTGCTGGTTGTTCTCCTGCGAGAAGCTCTTGCTGCGGCGGATGAGGGCCTTGACCTTTGCGCCCAAAATCTGGGGACGGAAGGGCTTGGTGACATAGTCGTCGGCGCCCAGCGAGAGGCCGTACATGAAATCGTAGTCCTCGTTGCGGCCGCTGATGATGATGACCGGCGTGGTGACGCCGTTGCGCCGGATGGTCTGGATGACATCGAAGCCCTCCATGTCGCCCAGCGTGATGTCCATCAGGATCATATCCAGCGTGCTGCTCTGCCGCGCGATGAGGTCCAGCGCCGCCGCGCCGCTGTTGACGACGAGAGGGTCCATCTCATTGCTTATCATAACTTTCGATAAAAGTTTGCAAATTGCTGGATCATCGTCTACAATAAGAACATGATACGACATGATAACTCCCTGCATTTTTCTGACCGGAAAATTTGTTTCACTTGTGATAAATAAAATTATAACATTTTTAGACAGGAAGAGCAAGACCGCCCCAAAGGAGGACTCGATATGAAGGAGACCGCCCCGAAAAAGATACGCTTCCAGACGCTGCGCACCCTGTGGGTGCCGCTGGCCATCGGCGTCGTCACAGTAGCCGCACTGGCTGTCGTGGTGGGTATGGTATGGAAGGACTACCGCACCGCCATGATGGACAGCCAGACCCGGCAGATGGAGCTGGTGGTGCAGAGCACCGCCGACAGCATCCGCGTCCTGCTGGAAGAATACGCCGACCGGCTGGACTCCATCGCCGGAAAAGCGGAGGGCAGCAAAGCGTTCCGCCCCACGGTGGCCCGGAGCGATACCATCCGGGACGTCTGGCTGGAAAACAGCAGCGGCGAGGTCATCTACAGCTGCTACGGCCTCAGCGCCGTCTGCGATGTCCTCATCACCCGGACGGAGGACATCTCCTACTGGCAGTACCACAGCGGTGACGAGCACTATCTTGTGATGAAGAAGAAGGCCGGGGATGAGACAGCCTGCCTCGTGGTAGACTCCACGGTCATGTATCAGCAGCTCATCTCGGAGATCCATGTCGGCAGGAACGGCTACATCATGATAAAGAATGATGATAACCTTGTGGTCATGCACCCCGAAGCCGTTCAGTGGGGCATCAAGGTCGTGGAGGGCCGCCAGCGCATCTATCAGGGGAAGGAACTGGACATGAGCAGTCTGAGTGAGCTGCTGCGCGCTCAGCAGGAAGAGGAATCCGGCACGCTGGACTACTACTCCTACTGGTGGGCCGACCCGGATCTGCCCCGGGTGCATAAGATAAGCGCCTTTCGTCATCTGGACGTGGGGGGCAGCTTCTGGATCGTCAGCGCTGTGGTGGACTACGACGATTTCTACGAGCCGGTACAGCAGAGCTTCGTGAAGGTGATCCTCATCTTCGGCGGCGTGGCGCTGGTGCTGGTGCTCTTCATGTCCCAGATGTTCCGGCTGCAGGAGCGCGACCGCCGCAGCGCGACCGAGATCAGCGATCTGAAGACTCTGAACCAGATCCTCGAAGAGCTCCACCGCAGCGAAGAGTCGCTGGCCCACGGCCAGCGGCTGCAGATGATGGGGACCCTCACCGGCGGCATCGCCCATGAGTTCAATAACTTCCTGACCCCCATCACCGGCTATGCCGACCTCATCATGGCCGACGCCGACCCGGGCAGCGAGATCTATGACAACGCGATGGAGATCAGCGAGGCGGCGCAGAAGGCGCAGGAGGTCGTGAAACAAATTTCCTCCATGAGCCGGAAAAACGTGGAGACGGTCTACGACGCCGTGTCGGTGGAGGGACTGCTCCATCGAACCCGGAAGCTGGTGGAGACGAACTGCCCGAAGAACGTGGAGCTGAAGGAAGAAAATGAGCTGAGCGGCGAATGCGTTCTGGGAAACGCGACCCAGCTGCAGCAGGTGCTGCTGAACATCAGCATCAACGCCATCCACGCCATCGGCACCGAGGGCGGAAAGCTGACCATCCGGGGCAGTGTCGTGCCGCGCAGTGAGCTGGCGGCGCTCTTCCCGGAAGAGAAGATCTCCGAAGAGTGGTCAAGCTACGTCTGCCTGAGCGTCACCGACACCGGCTGCGGCATGGACAAGGAGACGATGCAGCACATCTTCGAGCCTTTCTTCACCACAAAGAAGACCGGCGAAGGCACCGGTCTCGGCCTTGCTCTGGCGGACCAGATCATCCGCACCCACCGGGGCCGTATCCGGGCGGAGAGCACCATCGGCAGAGGCACGACCTTCTATGTCTATCTGCCGGTGCTGGAACAGCAGCAGGAGCGCGAACAGTTGCAGTGGGGCGTGGACAGCAAGCTGCGCATCCTGGCGGCGGACGACAATAACAAGGTCCTCGACCTGCTGGACAAAGACCTCAGCGCGCTGGGCCTGAGCGTGTCCACCTGCTCCCGCCGGGGCGAGCTGCGCCAGCTGCTGGAGCAGCAGCCCTTCGACGTCCTTGCCATCGACGAGAGCCTGATGAGCGGCAGCGGCGTGGATCTCTGCATGGCCATCCGGGGCCGCTACCCAGGCATGACCCGCATCGTGATGACCAATGCCCCCACAAGGGAGATCGTGGATGCCCGCAGCCACGGCGTCATCGACGGCTATGTGGTAAAACCTGTGTCGGCGTCTACGCTTCTGGCGCAGATAAGGAGCAGCCGGAAAGAATAAACAACGCAAAAGGCGTCCGAAAGGACGCCTTTTGTGTTGCACTCTATTGTATCCAACCTTCCATACACAATCTTACAGGATATTAAGGAATTTCTTAACAAACCGTAACGAGAAGGGCTTTGGGCTGTAAGTTTGAGCCTGTATACTGGAACCATAACGAACGGGAATGATTCCGGAGGATAAAACGGAATGCATCCCCGGTATATGAAAAAAGGAAAGGAAGTACAAACCCATGAGTGATACGATCCTCGCTCTGCTCGGCTTTGCAACGGTGATTGCGGTCATCGTCCTGCTGCTGCGCAATGTCACGGTCCCTGCACTGGCATTCGTCAGCGTCTCGACCATCACCGCAGCCATTCTGGTGGCTACCGGTGCTTTCACCCTGGATGAAATGGCCGGCTTTATCAAGGAGGGCGTCAAGGGCGTCCACGGTACGGCTGTCCTGTTCATCTTCTCCGTCCTGTTCTTCGGCGTCATGACCGATGCAGGCATGTTCGACAAGATCATCGGTGCGCTGATGAAGAAGGTCGGCAACAACGTCGTCGGCGTTGCTCTGATGACCTGCCTCATCGCCATCATCGGCCATCTGGACGGCGGCGGCGCTTCCACCTTCCTCATCACCATCCCCGCCATGCTGCCCGTCTACAAGCGCCTGCACATGCGCCGTGAGACCCTGCTGCTCATCTGCGTCACCGCAATGGGCGTCATGAACCTGATGCCCTGGGGCGGCCCCACCATGCGCGCCGCAAGCGTCATCGAGATGGAGCCCAACGACCTGTGGTTCCAGCTCATGCCCATGCAGATCGTCGGCCTGGTGCTGGCTGTCGGCACCGCCATCTTCTGGGGCCTGCAGGAGAAGAAGCGCATCGCAAAGCTCGGCGATTCCATCGTTGCTGAGGACGCCGGCAAGTACGACGACTCCGACGACGGCAAGAAGGACGAGACTCTGGCTCGTCCCCAGAACTTCATCTTCAACGTCATCCTGACTCTGGCCGTCATCATCGTGCTGGTCATGGACATCTTCCCCTCTTACTACGTCTTTATGGTCGGCTGCGCTCTGGGCATTCTGGTCAACTACCGTGGCAAGAAGCTGCACAACTCCATCATCAAGAGCCACGCTTCCGCTGGTCTGAGCATGGCTTCCACCATCCTGTGCGCCGGTGTCTTCCTCGGTGTTCTGAGCAAGAGCGGCATCATGGAGAAGATGGCCATTATGATGGCCAACGTCATCCCCGCCTCTCTGGGCCGTTTCCTGCCCGTCATCATCGGCATCCTGAGCGTGCCTCTGGCTCTGCTGTTCGACACCGACTCCTACTTCTACGGCCTGCTGCCCGTTCTGGTCAGCGTTGGCAACCAGTTCGGCGTCAACCCGGCTCACATCGCCATCGCAATGGTCGTCTGCCGCAACTGCGCTACCTTCATCAGCCCGGTGGCTCCCGCTACCTATCTGGGCATCGGTCTGGCCGGTGTCGAGATCAAGGACCACATCAAGTACTGCTTCGGCTGGCAGTGGGGCGTTTCCATCGTCTGCCTCGTCGCTGGTCTGATCCTCGGCGTCATCCACTTCTGATAAACTGAGTTCCCGCCCGGCTGCCCTTCGTTGGACGGCCGGGCATTTTTGCAGGATACTTTTTACCACTTTTTTCCAAGGAGGCTGCTGCAATGCGTGAGACCCCAGTCTGCACCGCGGCCGATGCCATCTACAAGCTGGCGGCGGGCAATCTGAAATACCTGAACGCGGAAAACGGGAGCGGCGATATTTCCCGCCGTATCCGGATGTCCACCTGGACGAAGGGCCAGTCGCCCTACGCCATCATCGTCACCTGTTCGGATTCCCGGGTCATCCCGGAGAACATCTTCTCGGCGGGCATCGGTGAACTGTTCGTCATCCGGCTGGCGGGCAACATCATCGACGACCACCAGCTGGGCAGCATCGAGTACGCTGCCGGCCATCTGGGCTGTCGGCTGGTGGTGGTGCTGGGCCACACCCACTGCGGTGCAGTGGATGCCGCCATCAACCACGAGTCCGCCGGCTATATCCGCTACATCACGGACGAGATCAAGAAGGCCATCGGGGATGAAACAGACCCCTACAAGGCCAGCTGTCTCAATGTCCGGCACAGTGTGCAGGAGATTGAAAAGAGCCTGTGCATCCATAACATCGAGGAGGAAACGGGCCTGCGGGTCGTCGGTGCGATGTACCACATCGAGGACGGCAGCGTCGAATTCCTGTAAGGAACTCCCAGCATTGCGGCGGAACGGCCCTTTCCCAGACCGGGAAAGGGCCGTTTCTTGTGTTTGACAATCGACGGCTGTCAGTTTATACTAACGCTGAAAAGCTGATACAACAGGAGGACAGGACAATGGTTCAGGTAGACCTTATCACAGGATTTCTCGGGGCAGGGAAGACCACTTTCCTGCGCAGATACGCGGCATGGTGGGCCGGGCAGGACGTCAAAGTCTGTGTGCTGGAAAACGACTTCGGCGCGGTGAACGTGGACGCCATGCTGGTGCAGGAGGTGCTGGGCCCCGGCTGCGATGTGGAGACCATCAGCGGCGGCTGCGACTGCGACACCCACCAGCGCCGGATGCGCACCAAGCTCATCGCCATGGCCATGCGCGGTTTTGACCGGGTGGTGGTGGAGCCCAGCGGCATCTTTGATGTGGACGAGTTTTTCGATATCCTGCGGGACGACCCGCTGGACCGGTGGTATCAGCTGGGCAGCGTCATTGCCGTTGTGGACGCCCTTCTGCCGGAAACGCTTTCGCCGCAGGCAGAGTACCTGCTGGCGTCCGAGACCATGAACGCAGGCTGCGTGCTGCTGAGCCGCGCCCAGCTGGCAGCGCCCGCCCAGTGTGCCGCCGCCGCTGCCCACTTGGAGCGTGCACTGGAAGCCGCAAAATCTTCCCGCCGCTTTGCGCCAGGGGAGATCCTTGCCAAGGACTGGGCTGCCCTGACCGATGCCGACCTTGCTGCCCTTGCCGCCTGCGGCTACCGGCAGGCCAGCTGCGAAAAGCTGCATTTTGACCAGCACGCGGCCTTTACCTCCCTTTGCTTTCTGGAACTGCACCTCACCCCACAGCAGCTGCAGGCCGCCGCACAGCGGCTGTTCAACGCACCGGAATGCGGGCGGGTGCTGCGGGTCAAGGGTTTTGCGCCCGCCCCGGCAGGCGGCTGGCTGGAGCTGAACGCCACCGCCGCCGGCTGCACCCTTGCGCCCATCCCGCAGGGGCAGGAGGTAGTCATCGTCATCGGCGAGGCACTGGATAAAGCCGCCATTGAAGCAAACCTGAAGGGGTGAAAGGCAGTTTTCCCCTATAACAAAACGCATTGTGGAAAAACAGGAGGGAGCATCATGCAGGAAGTACGCGCAGCCGTTATTGGCACCGGGGTCATGGGGCGCAAGTATGCCCAGATGATCGCAGAGGAAAAGGCGGGGGCATTGCGTCTGACCGCCGTGGTCTGCCGCAGCGCCGGGGCGCAGCAGTGGGCAAAGGATACCCTGCCGGATACGGTGCGGGTGTGCCCCAGCGCCGACCAGCTGTACGATTATGCAGAAGAGTTTGACGCCGTGCTGGTAGTTACCCCGCACAAGACCCACCCGGCGCTGGTAATGCAGGCTTTTGCTCACGGCAAGCACGTTCTGTGCGACAAGCCCAGCGCAAACGCGCTGGCACCGGCGCTGGAAATGAACCGCGCCGCCGAAAAAAGCGGCCTTGTTTTCGCCATGATGTTCCATCAGCGCCGCTACAAAAAGTATATAAAACTTAAAAATTTACTGGATGATGGAGTCTTGGGCGAGGTCAAGCGGGTGCAGCTGGAAAACAGCCGCTACTTCCGCACATGGATGTACCACCGCTCCGGCAGCTGGCGTTCCAGCTGGGCAGGCGAGGGCGGCGGCGCGCTGCTCAATCAGGGACAGCATATTCTGGACATCTGGCAGTGGCTGTTTGGAATGCCAACCAGTATTTATGCCGTGATACCATACGGTAAGTATAACGATTTTATGGTGGATGACGAGGCCACCCTGCTGATGGAGTACCCGCAGCAGCGCACCGCCACCTTTATCCTTTCCACCGGCGAGGGCAGCTACACCGAGCGGTTGGAGATCGTGGGCACCAAGGGCACCGCCCTGCTGGAAGAGGATACCCTCACCCTGCGCACCTATGCGCCGGACACCGAGACCTACCGCCGCACCGCAAGCTGCACCGAGCGCCAGCAGCTTACCGAGACCATCACCATCGAGCAGTTTGCATCGCAGGCAGAGCCCTACCCGGAAATGCTGGCAAACTTTGCGGATGCCATCCTGCACGGCACGCCCCTGACCGCCCCAGGCGTAGAGGGCGTGCGGGCGCTGGAACTGACCGATGCCGCGTACCTGTCCGCGTGGTTGGGCGAAAAGATCACTCTGCCGCTGGACGCAGAACGGTTTGAACAGGAGCTGCAAAAGCATATTCAGGAGGAACAGACAAATGGCTAAGCTGCGGTTTATCGTAGTAGGCTCTGGCTGGCGGTCGCTGTTTTACTGGCGCATCGCGCAGGCGCTGCCGGAGCGGTTCGAGCTGTGCGCCATGCTTTGCCGTACCGAGGAAAAGGCCGAAAAAATGCACTGGGAGTACGGCGTGCCGGTAAGCACCTCGGCGGAGCAGTGCGCTGCCCTGCACCCGGACCTTGTGGTGGTGGCAGTGAATAAAGCGTCCATCGCCGCCGTCAGCACCGAATGGCTTGCCCGGGGCTTTTCCGTGCTGAGCGAGACCCCGGCGGCGCTGGAGGAGGACGCATTGCGCGCCCTCTGGCAGCTGCACCGGCAGGGCGCGAAGCTGCAGGTGGCAGAGCAGTACTGGCTGTACCCCACGCTGGCAAAACGGCTGGCAGCAGTGCGCAGCGGCGCGCTGGGCACGCCGCAGTTTGCCCGGCTGTCGGTGGCGCACGGCTACCACGCGGTCAGTCTGGCGCGGCTGTTCCTGAATGCCGGGCAGCAGCCGGTGCGGGTGACCGGACGCAGCTGGACGGAAAAGATCATCGAAACGGATTCCCGCTGGGGTGCGGTGCATAACGGCGCATTGGTGGAAAAGACCCTGCAACAGCACACGCTGGAATTTGCAGGCGGCGGCACGGCGTTTCTGGATTTTAACGGCGTGCAGTACCACTCTTACCTGCGCAGCACCCACACCAGTGTGCAGGGAGAGCGGGGCGAAGTGTTCGACGACACCCTGCGCTGTCTGGATGCCGTCGGAGAGCCGGTGTGCCGTCTGCTGACCCCGCTGCCCGACCCGCTGGCAGCTGCCGCCGCACAGGCAGGGCTTAACGAGGACGAGACTGCCATCGCCTGTTTTCTGGACAGGATGCAGGGCTATCTTGCCGGCGGGGCGGAGGTGTACCCGCTGGCAGATGCCTTGCAGGACGCCTACCTTGCCCTGCTGATGGAGCGCGCCCTTGCCGCCGGACAGCCGCTGGAAAGCACCCCGCAGCCGTGGAATACAGAAGAACGATAAAAAAGGCTCAGGAGCACCTGTCGGCGCTTCTGAGCCTCTTGATTTATAATGATTGGATCACATCAGGTCGATCAGCGCTTCCACCTCGTCCATGTGGGTGGCCCAGCTGGTGGCGATGCGCACCACGGTATGGGTGTCGTCGAACTTTTCCCAGAAGCCGAACTTTGCCTTGCCTTCCAGCGCAGCCAGCTGGGTGTTTTCCAGTACAAGGAAGATCTGGTTGGTGGGGGAGTCCATAAAGAAGCGATAGCCCTTTTCCGCAAAGCCCTTCTTCAGGCGGTTGGCGGTGGCAATGGCGTTTTTGCTGATGGAGAAATACAGGTCATCGGTGAACAGCACGTCAAACTGGATGCCCAGCAGCCGCCCCTTTGCCAGCAGTGCGCCCTGCTGCTTGACCATGGTCATAAAATGCGCCGGTGCGCCGTGGGGGAACACCACAGCCTCGCCGCACAGCGCACCCACCTTGGTGCCGCCGATGTAGAACACATCGGTCAGCCGGGCAAGGTCGGCCAGCGTCACGTCCGTGCCCTCGGCAGCCAGACCGTAGCCCAGCCGTGCACCATCGAGGAACAGCGGCATCTTGTACTCCTGACACACAGCGTGCAGGGCTTCCAGCTCCGCCTTGGTGTACAGGGTGCCGTACTCGGTGGGGTGAGAGATGTACACCATGCCGGGGAACACCATGTGGTCGTGGTTGTCGTCGGCGTAGAAGGTGGCCACCAGTGCCCGCAGCTCGGCAGCGTCCAGCTTGCCGTTGTGCTGGGGCAGGGTGATGACCTTGTGGCCGGTATACTCGATGGCACCTGCCTCGTGCCCGGCCACATGACCGGTGGCAGCAGCCACTACGCCCTGCCACCGCTGCAGCATGGACGCGATGACGATGGCGTTGCTCTGGGTGCCGCCGGAGATGAACTGCACATCGGCCTCCGGGCAGGCGCAGGCGGCGCGGATCTTCTCGCGGGCGCTGGCGCAGTAGGGGTCGGTGCCGTAGCCGGAGACCTTTTCAAAGTTGGTCTCGGTCAGCTTTTGCAGAATGGCGGGGTGTGCACCCTCGCAGTAGTCGTTTTCAAAATACAGCATGGCAAAACGCTCCTCTATATAATTGTAAGAAAACAGTACCTCTATTCTACATCGCCGCGAAAACCCTGTCAAATCCAAAACCGTGCACAGCGCACGCAAGGCACCGCAAAAACGCTTACAGGATACCCGGTGCGACACTATGTTGACCGGAACTACAGCCTACGACAGCTTTTTTTACGAAAGTATGATCCTTTCCAAAAAGATGAAAAGTTTTTCAAAAAAGTGCTTGACAATTCTGCTGCATCTGGTATAATAACTATCGTTCCCGGCGCAACGGCGCAGGAACACAACAGAATATGCGGATATGGCGGAATTGGCAGACGCGTTAGATTCAGGTTCTAAT
>ERZ650918.1941-NODE-1941-length-15811-cov-4.978738_pt1 | contig 15811 bp, 14 predicted proteins | sample MGYA00514758_ERZ650918 | MGnify/ENA metagenome assembly ERZ650918 | reverse complement strand
TCTGCCAAGTTTATTTATGCGTGTCCGGTCGAAGGGATTTCGCCCGGACACTTTTTAAAAGTAAAAAACAGACTAGTAGGATAAGGATGAAACATATCATGTCATACAAAAGCATCTGCGCGGCATTCTGCTGCCAACTTTTATCCGCAACACTTTTCGCGCAACAGCAAAAAGTGGATACAACGCATACCTACTCCATCCCCGAAATAACCGTTTCCGATATTTATCAAACAAGAGAAGTACGCTCCAGCGCTCCGTTGCAGGTACTATCCAAAGATGCACTGAAGAATCTGCACGCTTTACAGGTTTCCGACGCAGTAAAGCACTTTGCCGGAGTGACCGTGAAAGATTACGGTGGTATCGGCGGACTGAAAACCGTATCCATACGTAGCCTGGGAGCACAGCATACAGCCGTAGGTTATGACGGAATCACCGTAACCGACTGTCAAACCGGACAGATAGACATCGGTCGTTTCTCTCTTGACAATGTAGACCAACTATCACTCAGTAACGGCCAGAGCGACAATATCTTCCAACCGGCACGTTTCTTTGCTTCCGCAGGAATACTGAATATACAGACACTCACTCCCCGTTTCAAAAAAGGAAAGCGCACGAATATCAGTGCCGCCTTCAAGACCGGTTCGTGGGGACTGGTTAATCCGTCCGTCCTGATAGAGCAGCAACTCACCCCCAAATGGACAGTCACAGCCAATAGCGAATGGATGTCTTCGGACGGACAATATCCATATACCCTGCACTACGGAAATACAGCAGACGACCTGACGTCACGGGAGAAAAGAAAAAATACCGATGTGCAGACTTTTCGTGCTGAAGCCGGACTTTACGGCAACTTTTCCGACAAAGAGCAATGGCGGTTGAAAGCTTATTACTTCCAATCTTCGCGGGGACTGCCGAAAGCTACTACACTTTATAATGACTACTCTGCGCAGCATCTTTGGGACAAGAATACATTCGTACAAAGCCAATACAAGAAAGAGTTCAGCCGGCAATGGGTATTCCAAACTTCCGCCAAGTGGAACTGGAGTTATCAACGCTATTTAGACCCCGACACTAAAAACTCTTTAGGGAAAACGGAGAACAGCTATTATCAGCAGGAATATTATCTTTCAGCATCGGTATTATACAGATTGCTGAGTAATCTTTCATTCTCTCTTTCTACAGATGGAAGTATCAATACCATGGATACTAATCTTGCTAATTTTGCGCAACCCACCCGCTACTCATGGCTGACCGCTTTTGCCGGAAAGTACGTGAATGACTGGCTGACAATCTCCGCATCCGCCCTGGCAACCATCATCAATGAAGATGTGAAAGAAGGCGGCAGCGCCGGCAATCACCGCAAATTAACGCCTTATGTCAGCGCTTCATTCAAGCCGTTCCGTAACGAAGAGTTCCGTATCCGTTTCTTCTATAAAGACATTTTCCGTCTGCCTAGCTTCAATGACTTATACTATCAGGAAGTGGGAAACACCAAACTAAAGCCTGAGAATGCCAAGCAATATAATATCGGTCTGACATACAGCAAGAATGTATGCTCATTCCTTCCTTATCTTTCTGCAACCGTTGATGCATACTATAACAAAGTAACGGATAAAATAATCGCCTATCCCACCAAGAACCTTGCAATTTGGAGTATGAGAAACTTGGGAAGTGTAGATATTAAAGGTATCGACGTCACAGGAAACTTGTCTCTTCAACCTTGGGAGAAAATACGCATCAACCTGTCCGGTAATTATACATATCAACGGGCGTTGGATGTCACTGACCCTGATTCGAATAAGGATAAGTCGACTTATAAACATCAGATAGCCTATACTCCCCGTGTTTCAGCCTCAGGGCAGGCAGGAATCGAAACTCCATGGATAAATATGTCTTACTCATTCCTTTATTCGGGAAAACGCTATACAGTGGGACAGAACATCGCAGCAAACCGACTGGATAGTTACAGTGACCACAGTATCTCGGCAAGCCACGACTTCCGGATAAGAAAAGTTACAAGTTCGCTCAGTGTAGAAGTACTGAACCTGATGGATAAGAATTATGAGATAGTACGATACTTCCCTATGCCGGGACGTTCGGTAAGAGCAACGCTAAAAATAATATACTAAAAGCAGGATATGAATTTGAAAAAGAAATTAACATATATATTTTGGTTCTGTCTGCCGCTGCTATTATTATTCACAGCTTGTGATGATATGGAAGACAAGCCTTTTACCTCGGATATTGCGGGTGACCCGACCGAAACGGATACGGCCGAACTCTATGCGCTGTGTGAAGGACTATTCAATCAGAATAACAGTTCATTGATGCGTTTCTCTTTTGGCAACCAGAGAATGGTACGCAACTATTTTAATACAATCAATCATCGGGGATTGGGAGATACGGCAAATGATTTAGCTATTTATGGCGGCAAGATATATGTCATAGTCAATGTTTCCAGTACAGTAGAAGTAGTAGATTTCCGTACAGGAAACTCTTTGAAGCAAATTCAAATACAGGCTGAAAACGGAAGTTCACGAGAGCCAAGATACATTGCTTTCCATAAAGAAAAAGCCTATGTATGTTCATACGATGGAACAGTGACACGAATAGATACAACTTCCCTCACGATAGATGGCGTCGCATCAGTAGGACGTAATCCCGACGGAATTTGTGTACAAAACGGAAAGTTATATATTTCCAATTCCGGTGGCTTGGATCATGCATCCGGTTCAGGCGTAGACAATACTGTATCTGTCGTCGATATTGCTACATTCAAAGAGATTAATAAAATTACAGTAGGATCGAATCCTGGTAAAATAGTAGCCGGTACGGATGGAACAACCGTTTATGTAGCAACCCGCGGAGAAGATGTAGAAGCAGGAAATTACAACTTTGCCAAAATAGACTGTCAAACAAATGAAGTAACTCACTACAATGAGAAAGTACAAAACTTTGCCATTGACGGAGAAATAGCCTATCTATACAATTACAATTATAGTACGCAAACATCTTCTATCAAGACATTCAATCTGAAAACAGGAAAAACCGTTCGTGAGAATTTCATTACGGATGGAACAAGCATTGATACTCCTTACGGTATCAATGTGAACCCTTACAGTGGTAACGTTTATATCACAGATGCTTATGATTATACCATATATGGAGATTTGCTCTGTTTCAACCAACAAGGACAACTACAATTCCGTCTGAATAATATCGGACTGAATCCTAACACGATTGTATTTAGCGACAAAGCTTCACAAAGTGATATTGATGATAATACCGAAGAAACTGAAAATTCATTGGCTTTCGCCAATAAAGTATGGGAGTACAAACCGGCTCCCGGACAGTTTATCAATACGAGTACGTCGGCTTATGAAAATGGATTTACTACCGAACAAGTTTTAGAACGTGCCACAGAAAAGGTCAAGAAGAAATCTGTTATTTCTCTAGGTGGATTCGGTGGTTATATTATACTAGGATTCCCACAGCCTATCCCTAACATTGAAGGAAAATATGACTTCAAGATATGGGGAAATGCTACATACAACAAGAACACAGGTACAGGAGCACTTGGCGGAAGTGCTGAACCAGGAATTGTACTAGTCTCAAAAGATATAAACAATAATGGGATACCTGACGATGAATGGTATGAGTTGGCAGGTAGTGAGTACGGAAAAGATACAGAAATACGTAATTACGAAATCACCTATTATCGTCCTCAACCGGTCAATGGCGATGTGCGTTGGACAGACAACCAAGGAAAAGAAGGATTGATTAAGCGTAATACATTCCATCAACAGGACTCTTATTATCCTAACTGGATAGAAGAAGACGAAATAACTTTCCATGGGACACGTCTAAAAGACAATGCTGTGGAAGAAGGCAATGTTTGGGTAGGCTATTGTTACCCTTGGGGATATGCAGATAATCATCCCAACAAAACCGAATACTGTCAATTTAAAATAGACTGGGCAGTAGACCAAAACGGACAACCTGTGTTATTAGACAAAATAGACTTCGTAAAAATCTATACTGCCGTCAATCAAGACATAGGCTGGACAGGAGAAATATCTACCGAAGTCGTCACTGTAGAGAACTTACATTACGAAAAATAATCAAACAATTAATAATTAAAATTAGAGCAAAAACATGAAAAAGTTATCTTTATTCTTATTAGTATCCATATTCGCTTTTTGCGGATGTAGTGATGATAACGATGAAACAAAAGGTGGTGATGAAAAAAAAGAGATTGTTGTTAACTTCGAGAATCTATTAACTAAAGCAGAAACACTTTATTTGGGAGATACAGAGAATCCGGCAGAAAGTTGGGAACAGGGAAATACTCCTTATTATTTAACTTATTTACTGGATAATACAAAGGCTTTTGAGTTTGACTGTGTATCATCTTCATATGGGTTTGGTATGGATGCTTTCGGTTTTACTAATCTTACATCCGGTAACTACAGTGCTGTCCCTAAAAAAGGCGTAAAGAATAACACTTATATTATTGTAGGAGCCTCTGGCTATAAAATTGGTGCTAATAACGACAAAGAAGCTGCTATACGCTTCAAAGACAACAATAATTCCAATAAAAAGAAAGCGTATCAAGTAAAAGGCTTATTTATAACTAATTGTATGTATGCCTATAATAGTATGAAAGAAGGGACCGACTATTTTCATGAACATGGTGAAGAAGATAAATTCGATAGTAATGATTCATTCAAGGTAATTATTTACAATATAGATAAAACAAAAAAAGTAGAATACTACTTAGCGCAAGGAACTAATCTAGTAGATGAATGGAAGTGGGTAAACCTCACCTCTTTAGGAAAAACTGAAGGACTAAAATTTGAATTACAGACAACTAAGAATAACGATTGGGGTGCAATGACTCCTACCTATTTCTGTCTTGATGGGATTACTCTTATCGAAGATGTCAATTAAAACATAAATCTTTTCGAGTAACTATTTAGTCCCTATAAGAATATACTCTCTGGTATGGAAACTAAATAGTTACTTTTCAGACTTCTCTCAAATAAAATAATATTTTACACAATAAACTTATGAATAAACTCATTACTTTTCTACTATTCTTTTGTATATTGGCATGTTCAGAGGAAGAACTTATTATTGATAAATTAGAAAAAAACATAGTAACAACAAGAAGTGCAGGTGACGGTGAATATGATTTACTCGGTTATGGGTATAATTGTTTCTATTCTGATTTCCAAGATCCTTTATATGCAAAAGCCAAAGTAATAGATTTGGAACGACTTCAAAAAGGACTAGGACGGGATCCTATCACTGGGCAAGAAGTTATATTTACTCCTGCAGATATTGAAACATCCATATTACACGGTAAAACAGAAACAAAAACAGCATACGGATCATCAATATATACATTAACAGAAAATCTCAATATACATGCCACTGCGAATATCGGAGACAAAATTTTAAAATTATTTTCATTAGATCTAGAAGCAACAATAAATTCAGGAGGAACTAAAGAGGAAAGAAATGCTTTTTACAGAGTTGATGCACTCAAAATGACACGAAAGCTAACCCTACCATACACAACACCATCAAGACTTAAATATTTTTTCACAGATGTATTTTTATCCGATTTAAAAAGTTTATCAGGTAAAGAGTTAGTTGAAAAATATGGTACACATGTTATGACTGATATACTATTAGGAGGCAAATTTTCCGCATTTTATACAGGTAAATATACAAGTACATCAGCAACACAGGTTCAAGAATTCAAAGCATCATCTAATTTCTTAATGTCATCAATCACGGCAAATGTTCACTATGACAGTAATTTATTCAACAGCTTTAACAATGTAAATATTTATATCAAAACACAAGGTGGTTCCCAAACTGTAACTTCAATAATAAGCCAAGATCCTAATGGAAAATTAGACAATGTATCTTTTGATTATACAGGTTGGATTAATAGTGTCTCCACTGAAACCGAATCACTCATAGGAATAGGTAATCCAGATACAAAAATCTATTTACTCAGTGAATTCATAGATGACCCAGGTAAAAAAAAGAATATTGAATTTGCTCTACAACTCAAAGTTTCTAATAATGAAATAGAAAACATGCTTATGTCTCCCAAAGGAATTCTTTACAATAATAATATAGAAACAGGTATATTATCGGAAAACAGTCAAACCTCTAAAATGGAATTGCTTCCTTATGGCTTAGTAATGTCACGCCCTTCAATATTTTTCCCAAAATGTATTTTTATTTTACAGCAAGAAACTAATTATGCTAAATTTAAAAGAAGAAATAATGACTACTTAGACAATACTCTTAAATATACGGCTAATAAACACAATAAGACTCAACAATGGGAAATAAACTTTATTGATGACAGTTTTTTTACACTAAAGAATTTATCAAACAATCAATATTTATCATCCTATGATCTCAAATTCTATAACAACATTATTGCAAATGATAGTACTTTTTATTGGACACTATTAAAGAACTAAATCCATACATTAAAACAATATAATGTAACTATATTATTTACTACCTAACAATACTGAAGTTCATGTTCTTTTCAAGCATGAACTTCAGCATTATTTAATAATGCGAATCAGCAGTTGACAATCCTCTACCTTTTCGCTTGTCAAAACACTATTACTCAACCAATTATCTCATCAGTCAATTTTCTAATCTCCTTGAAAATCATTATATCAGAAGAATAAAACCACTTATTCTTCTAATTATGCTCCCCCCAATGAGAAAGAATTAAAACTTATAAAAGTATATATGTATGTCTGCGATGTTTACGAGTCTTCACTCAAGTTCTACTGCCAAAGGTTCAGTAATAACAATTATCCAATCTTTACCGATCAGAAACCGCTTACTGTATAATCTATCCTGCGGAGCTTATTAGCAATAGTTTAAAATCAAATACATACATACTTTTACCAAGAAATACCTGCTTTCATGGCTTCTTGACTTGCCTTCTTACCAAACATTCAATTATACGGAAACAATCAGTGAACTGTAAGCATCCGATAAAGTACACTATAAAAAAGGTTGTATCTCCTTTTCAAGTATGCAGCCATCTATAGTTGTATCTCTCTCATTCTTTATCCCTTTCCTTCCATTTGTGTAGCAGCATTTGTAGCAGTTTCTCATAATTAGCCTTCTGCATATATGGCATTTTTGTTATAACGTCATTCAGATAAGTGTGTGGATTTACTTTAGGCGCTTTGCACGTAGCCAGCAACGAACAGACGACACTCATGGTGACGGCAGCCTAATGGTTGTCGCAGAACAAGTAGTTCTTTCTACCCAATGTGATTGGTCGGATGGTATCTTACGCCAGATTGTTATCAATATGGATACGTCCATCCTGCAGATACCTCATCATATTCTCCCAGCGGGTATCGCCTTCCCGGTTAGGCTGTTCTGGCTGTATTTTATCCCTTCTGTTTCCATCCATAGCTTCAAGGCATCCATAATAGGTCTGGCAAGTTCCTGGCGTTTTCCCATTCGTTCATTTTCTGTAAGCTGCTTTTGGACACAGTCATGTTCTATGCGATATAGAAGCTGTATTTCTTTTAAGGCATGTTCCGTCATCTGCCTGTTTTCAGCAAGTGCCTGCTCAAAATATCTGCATATATGAGCCATGCAGTTAACAAGGCGCACATTCGGGTTGACCTTGAAAGCAGATTCGTAGCCCTCAAAACCATCACATTGGAAATACCCCTTGAAGTCTTTAGCCAGTTACCCTATCACCGTACCTGATCGTGATCCTTTGCCATAATGGAAAAACACCAGTCGTTCAACTAGCGCCCTGACCATCCACAAGTATTCCTTGCTGGTCTGATATCCTGCCTTATCCAGTACAGGTATGGTCATTTCATCCCCTGTATGTAGTCGGATTTCATGATTTCCTGCCTAAGCACCCCGTAAAGTGGCTTGAGAAGTTCAACCGCAGGCTTGAACCATCCGTCTATGGTACTTTCACTAGCCTTGAAGCCCAGGTGATGCAACAGTTTCACTTGGCGGTAGAAAGAAAGATGATACTCATATTTCTGCAGGAGTATCTCCGCCAAAAGTGTAGGTCCCGTTATTCCTTTGTATATCGGCAACAGCGGCATGGCTACTATCTCCACTCCTTTTCTGCCGACTGGTGGAAGTGAAGTATTTTTAAGGGCATACTTGGGGCGTACAATCTCCTTTATATACAGTTGTCCGGGCTTATGTTCCACCACTCGGGTCACTTCCTCACAAATCTTCCTGTACAGTTCCAAGTCAATGTCTTCCGGCTCTATGATTACCCTTTCAAGTACGGGAAGTTCTTCCATTATCCTGCGGTTATTTCGTTCCTGTTTCTTGTTCTCTACCGTTTCTTTTGTGATTGTCTGCACCGCTACTTCACGCGCTTTTTCCAATTCAGCCGCATTATCAAGAAGGCAGTCACCGAACAGGTCAGGCTGGTTGGAACCAAGAAACTAGAGCTTCTCTGACTTGTGACCGAAAAGCTGGCGGTTCAGCCATGCGACTTGAGCCGTCAGTTCATTGAGTCGATTCTGTAAGGATTCATTCTGCCGGGTAAGCCTGATGATGGTCTCAGCTTGGGATGCGTTGACCTGCTGCAGGGGCTGTTACATTGAGTTCATCTGTGAAAGTATCTCTTCCTGGATCATAATCTGTTTCTTTTAATTATACTATAAATGTACAAAATATATCCCGGACAGACAAGGAATACGATATCTATTTGTATACGGTATATACATTTCATTCCGCCCTCAAACATCTCAAACTCTGCCCGAGAGATTCCTAGATTCCTTCCACCATAATGACAAGCTCACGCCATTCCATCAGATAGCTACACGACCTCTCATCATATGCGGGAACCTTGAAATGATTGGCTTCAAGGCGCTTGATGTACATCACCAGACCGCCATCCTCGGCATGGAGAAGCTTCATCAACTTACGGCTGCTACCAATGAAAAGATGAATACATCACCGTTCCTGACACTGCGTCCCATACGCCCGTGTACCACACCGCAGAGGGAACTGATGCCCCTACGCATATCAGTCTTGCTGGGGTAGAAAAATACCGCATCGTATCATTCAAGCAGAACATGGCAATAGGCATATTGGTTGATCAAACGGGAAGCTGCCTCTTCCATACTGGCACCCAAATGGGCACGGACGCCATCAAGAAACAACAGGGCCATTCCGAAAACGGAAGAGAAGGAAGTAATATAGCGTGCCTTGATGCTGATGGGAGCTAAGAATGATTGGGGAACAGACGTTCCGTGATCAAGAACACTGGCAGATTTACATTTCCAATAATTGTACGTGGAGTAACCGACATGTTCACGTTGCAGAAATTTCAGAAGACTCAACCCGCTTAAACAATGCAGTTCCTGTAAAGAGGAAAATTGTTCTTTTGTCATAATGAAAATATGTTAGAAGTTCATGCAATATTGCAGAGGCAAAGGTGCAATGAGAATATAACGGAGACAACGGGTACTTTATCGGATGTTTACAGTACTCCTGCATCTAAGGAAATATTTCTCCATCGCACCACTAACAAAAAGTTATTATATCCTTGTATCTTTCATAAATTACCACTACATTCGTCAAGTAAAACACTTAAATATACTACAATGGAATTACCTTTTGCTGAATCATGGAAAATAAAGATGGTAGAACCCATCCGTAAAAGTACTCGTGAAGAACGCGAGCAATGGATTAAAGAAGCACATTACAACGTCTTCCAACTCAAATCAAAACAAGTTTATATAGACCTCATCACCGACTCAGGAACAGGAGCCATGAGCGACCGCCAATGGGCGGGAATGATGCTCGGTGATGAAAGTTATGCCGGTGCGACATCATTCTTCAAATTGAAAGAGATGATTACGAAACTGACCGGATTTGAATATATCATTCCGACTCACCAGGGACGTGCCGCAGAAAATGTCCTTTTCTCCTATCTTGTGCACGAAGGAGACATCGTACCCGGCAATTCACACTTCGACACCACCAAAGGACACATCGAAGGACGCCGTGCCACCGCACTAGACTGTACCATTGATGCCGCCAAAGAGACACAACTTGAAATCCCCTTCAAAGGAAATGTAGACCCTGATAAATTACAGAAAGCTCTGACTCAATACGCCGAACGCATCCCTTTTATCATCGTAACCATTACTAACAACACAGCCGGCGGACAGCCTGTATCTATGCAGAACTTACGCGAAGTACGAGCCATAGCCGACAAATACGGCAAACCAGTACTTTTCGATTCCGCCCGCTTTGCTGAAAATGCTTACTTCATCAAAATGCGTGAAGAAGGTTATCGGGATAAATCTATTAAGGAAATTACACGAGAGATGTTTGCCCTTGCCGACGGCATGACAATGAGCGCCAAAAAAGACGGAATCGTCAATATGGGCGGATTCATAGCCACACGGCGCAAAGACTGGTACGAAGGCGCAAAAGGTTTCTGCGTGCAATACGAAGGATATCTCACTTACGGTGGAATGAACGGACGGGACATGAACGCACTCGCCATCGGACTGGATGAAAACACTGAATTCGATAATCTCGAAACACGCATCAAACAAGTAGAATACCTGGCAAAGAAACTGGATGAATACAGAATCCCCTATCAGCGTCCTGCCGGCGGTCATGCCATTTTCATCGATGCGCCCAAAGTGCTGACACACGTACCCAAGGAAGAATTTCCGGCACAGACACTGACTGTTGAGCTCTATCTGGAAGCCGGTATCCGTGGATGCGAAATCGGCTATATTCTTGCCGACCGTGACCCGGTTACTCATGAAAACCGATTCAACGGACTCGATTTACTGCGTCTTGCCATTCCTCGCAGAGTATATACGGACAATCATATGAATGTAATCGCTGCTGCTCTCAAAAATGTATATGAACGGAGAGAAAGCATTACCCGCGGAGTACGTATCGCTTGGGAAGCTCCCTTGATGCGACATTTCACAGTCCAGCTAGAAAGGTTGTCAGTATAAACAGGAAAAGTCCGTGTAAACAAGGAAAGCCCATATAAACAGGAAAAGTTATCTCCGTCAACAATTGTCCGTATAAACAAAAGTTCTTCCGAAGTGTTTATATTATAATCGATCAAACTTAATACGTAAAAATTATGGCAGAAGATTATAAATTAATAGACAACGAAGAAAAACATCGGTATGAATTTCAAATCGATGGCAAGATAGCTGAAATAGACTATATTAAATCAAATAACGGAGAAATCTATCTCGTTCACACGGAAGTACCTGCTTCACTGGGCGGAAGAGGAATCGGTTCGCAACTTGCTGAAAAGGTATTGACAGACATAGAGAAACAAGGTTTACGCCTGGTGCCGCTCTGCCCGTTTGTGGCCGGATATATCCATAAACATCCTGAATGGAAGAGAATTGTAATGCGTGGTATTCACATTAAATAAGTATAGCTATGGGAAAGAAAGTTGAATATACCAATGGCGAACTGACTATTGTATGGCAGCCGGAATTATGCCAGCATGCCGGAATATGCGTAAAGATGTTACCCAACGTCTATCATCCGAAAGAAAGGCCGTGGGTGCAAATTGAGAATGCGACAACGGAAGAATTAATTGCACAAATCAGCAAATGTCCGTCAGGAGCATTAAGCTACCGGCTGAATGAGAAAAAGCCCGGCAAGCAAGAAAAGATAAGTAAGGAAAAATAAGTAACCAAAAGAGAAACGGTGAATAAGAAGGGAGATTTCCCATTCATTATTCACCGTTTCTCTTTTATTTTATATTCAATCCAGAGTCCATGTCAGCACAAAATCCGGATGGATGCGATAACCCGTTGTATAGAGTTTTTGCTGTTCCGTCACGAACTCCTGAACTTGAAACGTACCTTCTTCCTGAGGAACAAACTGTGTCAAACGGAGTTTGCGGAGATCGGCGTCGGCATTTTCCATCCGTTTAAAGATAGCTTCTTTTGCAGACCAGTGCAGCAACAGTCCCCATACTGTATCATCTTTATAAACTCCTACCTGCTCGTCGGGACGGATATAACGGTCGGCCACCCGATGAACCCGTTGACCGTATTGCTCAATATCAATGCCAACAGGAGCCTGAGAACCAAGTATCACCGCCACATACCCTTTCGTATGAGAAATACTGATAAAGAAAGAATGATCGGCCAGATAAGGTTTGCCTTCTGAAGAATAAGCAATTTCCTTATCTTTCCGAAGCATTGAATACAGCAGCACACGAACAGATGTCCATTCCATCTTCCGGCGTTCAGAGACAAAACGGTTCAGTTCCTGCTCACAGGAAATTCTTCGCGCTTCGGGCAGAAGAGCCAGTAATGTATCCAAAGATTCTTCCATCTTCCATACAGCCCACTGTATATCATTGGTTCTACTTTGCAGGAATAACGCCATCTTATGCTTGGTTGAGATTATACTTCCGTAATTATTCTTCTGTAATTATTCTCTTGGGATTGTCCTTCCGTGATTATTCCTTCATGACTTATTCTTTTTCTTCCGATGTTTCCGTATCGTCAGGCAGAATCGTAAACTTGACTTTCAGAATCCGGCGGCTATCCATCTCCAAGACTTCAAACTCATAATTGTGGTAAGTCACTTTCTCGTGCAATGCCGGGAATTCGCCTTTAATTTCGAGCAACATACCCGCCAATGTATCGGCATCCCCTACCACTTTCTCAAATTCATCTTCGCTTACTTTCGCAATCTTATAGAAATCCGTCAACTGCGTTTTTGCCTCGAATATCCAGGTATGGTCATTCAGCACGACATATGTACGTTCTTCATCGTCATACTCGTCATGAATCTCCCCTACAATTTCCTCGATAATATCTTCCATCGTCACCAGTCCGGAAGTTCCGCCGAATTCATCCACAACGATGGCAATATGAATCTTATTCGCCTGGAAATCACGCAGCAAATCATCAATCATCTTCGTCTCCGGCACAAAATACGCAGGACGGATCAACGACTGCCAACGGAAATTATCCCCCTTGCTCACATGAGGCAGAAGGTCTTTGATATACAGCACCCCCTTGATATTATCCCTCGAACCGGCAAAGACAGGAATACGCGAATAAGCATTTTCAATAATACATTGCATCACTTCCTTGAAAGACGTGCGAATATCCAAATCGACCATATCCAGGCGTGATGTCATCACTTCTTTCACGGTTTCTCCGCCAAAACGGATAATTCCTTCCAGGATATTATTCTCTTCGGTAAGTTCCGCTTTATCCGTAAGCTCCAATGCATGTGACAGTTCGTCAACTGAAATATTATGGCTTTTCTTGGCAAAATGCTTGTTCAGAAAAGCAGTAGAGCGTACCAGGACAGTAGCTATCGGATAAAATATCTTTTCCAGGTAATAAATGCCCGGCGCGGAGAAACGGCAGAAAGCCAATGTCTTCTGTGCAGAATAAATCTTCGGCATGATTTCGCCGAACAGGAGCAACAGAAAAGTCAGTATCACAGTCAGTATCAAGAACTCTGCCAACGGAGAATGAAATACAAAGACATTCATAAAGAAGAAGTTGCAGAGCATGATAATGGTTACGTTCACAAAATTATTAGTAATCAGTATCGTCGCCAGGAGACGTTCGGAATTGCCAAGAAGGGCACTTATTTTATCATCGGAAGTATGATTCCGTTCATCAATATCATTCCGGTCTGAAGGAGAAAGCGAGAAAAAAGCGATTTCAGAAGCCGAAGCAAAACCGGAAGCCAGCAGGAGTACACCTGCCAGTACTATGGCAATAATAGCAGAGATAGAAGGAGTGTTTACGGTAATACCGTTGAAAATGTCAGCCAATTGGCTTAAATAACCATCTGAGTCCAAAGAGTATATATTTTAGTTTAACAAAAGACAATGTGCCAATCTGCTCGCGAAAACCTATTGGCACACTATCACATTACTAGAACGGCAAGTCATCTGCCGGATTATCTTGTACAGGCTGGGCTTGCGATTGCTGCGTCTGTTGTGATTGCTGTTGCATTTGCTGCGGCTGACCGGCGGCAGGCTGCTGTGCAGAAGCAGCAACTCCCGGATTAGCGCCTTTCGGAGACAGCATTTCCATATAATCTACATAAATCTCGGTAACATAGCGCGTGGCACCTGCCGGATCAGTGTAAGAACGTGTCCTAATCTTCCCTTCCAAATACAATTTGTCACCTTTGTGTACATATTTATCTACAATTTCCGCCCAACGGTTGGATGCAACGATATTGTGCCACTCCGTCCTGTCGGGGATTTGGGTTCCATTAGCCAACGTATAGCCGCGTTCTGTCGTAGCTAACGAGAAAGTTGCCACAGCCGAGCCTGCGTCGAAGTATTTCACCCGTGGATCTTGTCCCACGTTTCCTAGCAATATCACTTTATTTACTGACATATATGTATCAAGTTTATAATTCTTAAATTCAAATCTGCTGCCAAAATTAAACAGAATAACAATAGGATGCAAGAATTGTTGTAACTTTTATTTCGAATCAATATACTTCTCAATAAAAGCGTGCACCAACCTTGAAACAGCATATTGCTCCAATTCTTCCGCCTTTATTTTCTGAAACTTACTGAAAGAAGCCGTTTCTCCGGGCAATGTCACTTCATAGAAATTAGCATAAATCACCCGATGGGACAATACATGCTTCACTTCCCTGCACACCGAACGGACTACCGGCTGCTCCCCCGGCGCAAAAAACGCCCGAAATTCAGGCAAAGCTAAAAAATCTTCTTCCGGCACAGCCACCGGAGTTTCTATCAAAGGTAGTTCAAACAGATTCTTCCAAATATCATCTGCCGTCCGCTTATTTATAAAGGTATGCGCGCCCGCACGTACATAAATATAATTGAAATAACGGTTCGTCGTTTTCGTCTTATGCCGCTTCACAGGCAGCTTGGCAACCAACCCTTTCGCAAGAGCCGAACAACTATCAGCCAACGGGCAAAACAAACAGTCAGGCGATTGCGGCGTACACTGAATCGCTCCGAAATCCATAATTCCCTGATTGTAGAGAGCCGGCTGTTTTCTATCCAGCATCTCGTCCGCCAACCCTGCAAAAAGTTTCTTTCCCTCTGTCGAATCAATCGGCGTGTCAATGCCGAAATAACGTGAAAGCACACGATACACATTTCCGTCCACCACCGCATAAGGCATGCCATAAGCAAACGAGCAGATGGCCGCCGCCGTATACTCCCCCACTCCTTTCAAAGCCAACACTTCCGGATACGTTTTCGGGAAAACTCCATTCATGCTTTTTGCGGCAGCGTGAAGATTCCGGGCACGTGAATAATATCCCAATCCCTGCCAATATTTCATCACCTCGTCCTCGTCTGCGTCAGCCAACGTCCGCACATCGGGAAAGCGCTTGATGAAACGCATAAAATAATCATATCCCTGCACCACACGTGTCTGCTGAAGGATAATCTCCGAAATCCATATCAGATACGGATCGGAAGACTCCCGCCAGGGCAACTCACGCTTATTCTCTTTATACCACTCTATAATTGTTTCATTGAACTTGTTCATAGGCCCGGTCATCATGTATCATCTAACATTTATCTTGTATATGCTGTTCAAAAGCCACACAAAAGTAACTCTTTTGGCTCTAAGAAAACTCAACGCCACCATTTTTTTAGAAAAATGTGCATAATATATTTTTTTAGGAGCTTAAAAAGCTATATATTTGCAGTCCAAAAAATTAGCAATAACATAGTAATAATATTTTTTTTAAGGAAAAATGACTAAAGCAGATATTGTAAACGAGA
>ERZ650918.1921-NODE-1921-length-15929-cov-14.162404_pt1 | contig 15929 bp, 8 predicted proteins | sample MGYA00514758_ERZ650918 | MGnify/ENA metagenome assembly ERZ650918 | reverse complement strand
TTTAATAATTCCCTGATATGCTCACGATCTACATGACTTCCTTTGTCAAAGGTGACCGGAAGCGCCACATTGTCATACACATTGAGCACCGGCATCAGACTGTAATTCTGAAACACAAATCCAATATTGCGTCTCCTAAAAATCGTCTGTTCCTTTCTGGTCAGACTTCCGATATCATGCCCCCTGATGCTGATCTTTCCTTCTGTCGGAACATCCAGACCTCCAAGCAAATTCAAAAGTGTTGTCTTTCCACTACCTGAGGTTCCCACAATTGCAAGAAATTCTCCATCTTCCACCGAAAATGTCACTCCATCCAATGCATGGACTTCATAGCTGTCTGTAACATAATATTTTTTCAGCCCGATCGCTTTTACCATTTCCATGATTTTCTTCCTCCTTTTTCGCTGTTAGTATACATACAAAATCTAACAAACTTCTAACAATCCGGAAGGAAGATTTATTTCTATCAATACTCCTTTTTCTTTTCTTCTGATCATAAGAAAGCCCTGATGCCTGCTGACAATTTCTCTTGCCAGATACAGCCCGATTCCAAAGCCATCCTGGGTCGTTACACGTTTTCCCCGATAAAATCGCTGAAAAACTGCATTTTCCTCTCCCGGTTCAATCCCAATCCCATAATCCCGCACCTGAATCTTCACAAACCTTTCCTTCTGTTGGACATCCACCTTGATCAGTCCTTTGTACTCACTGTATTTTACTGCATTGTCCAGCAGATTGAAAAGGGCTTCGCTTGTCCACTTGCTGTCATGGGAGATTATCAAATTTTCCGGGCAATCCACGGATACAGCAATTTCTTTTTTCTCTGCGGCATATACAATACTGCTCATAGCTTGTGCAAGCGTATGGAATAAGCTGCTGTCTTTCTTTTCTAATCGTATTGCTCCGGTTTCTAACCGGGATGTTTTAACCAGTGCTTGGAACAGAAAATCCAGTTTATCAGTCTGACTGCGTATGCCTTGCAAAAAGTCCATCCGTTCTTCTTCTGAAACAGGCTTTGTTAAAAGTGTGTCCGTTACCATTTGCAAATTGCTGACAGGCGTTTTGACTTGATGCGAAATATCAGAAATCAGCATTTGAAGCTCCTGTCGTTCCATGTCTACCTTGTGCCGATTTTCCTGCATAATCTCATACAACCGGATTAAGCGGTGGTTGATACGGGCAAAAAGAGTTTCACTATCATTTGACTTTTGTAATTCCTCGTTTCCATCAATCATGTTGTCCAGCGTCCGGCACAAATTAGAAGTAAAATGAGAAAGGCGTTTTCCAAAAGACAGCACCAATAGCCAAATCCAGAAAAATGCACAGAGTGTCAATGTTCCACCTGCTATGAAAATTCGTATATCCTGCATTATACCGCCGAGAATACCGGTAATTACCAGCATAGAGAAAACCATGCCAGCACTAATCAGTCTACAAATTTTCTTAGCAGAAAGGTTATTCAGTTTCATTTCTTTTCGCCTCCTGTCCATTGATACCCCATACCGTAAACCGTTTTGATATATGTGTCGCCATCCGCTTCAATCTTACTGCGAATGCGGCTGATAGAAGTAGTAAGGGTATGTTCATCTACATATTTTTCATCAATGTCCCACAGCCTTTCCAAAAGTTGTTGGCGGGTAAGTACCTGCTTCGGATTTTTAAGAAATAGGTTCAGCATTTTATATTCCATCGCAGAAAGCGCTAATGGTTTCCCGTTCAAACTTGCAAATTGTTCCGAAAAATCCAGAAACAGGCTACCATCCTCGTAAATATCCTTAGCTGGTTTGTGATGTTCCAACATAGCGAACATGGCTTTGATCTTTCGCTGCAAAGCACTAATCGAAAAAGGTTTCGTGATATAATCCACTGCACCAGCTTCATATCCTCGTATCTGATCGCTTTCCTGATCGTTGGCAGTTAGAAATATAACTACTGTATCAGGATGCTCTGGCTTGATAAGACGGCATAGGTCATAACCATTTCCGTCTGGTAAATTTATATCCAGCAATACCAAATCAAAAATGTTTGTTTTTAATGATTCAGCGGCTGTCCTTGCATTCAGAACAGAAGTTATTGTGTAACCGTCCAATTCCAAATTATAAGTAAGCGTTTTATTCAAAAGATTATCGTCTTCGACAATTAAAATCTGCTTCATATTGTCACTTCCTTTTCTTTTTGCAGATAGTATAACAGGCAAATGTCCGAGAATTGTTACAAGGACAAATATATTTATCATATTACAGCTTTTTTATGTGTACTGCAATTTTATAAAAGAAAGGACAGCAGTATCATCAAATTGCTGTCCTTGCGGTTTATTATAGCTGGTAGTGTATAAGCGTGGGTTCATCATATTTGGTGTGGTATCTTTAACTATGGGAAACTCCTGTTTCCCACCTTGCCACAGCCTGCCGTGTTACCCCCAGCTGCTCTGCCAGCATTTCCTGGGTCATGCCTTTTTCTTTCCGGGCGGATGCAATTTTCTCTCCCAATGTCATGGTGCTATTCCCCTTTCTTTGGGGACAGCATAGCACAGCTGTACTACTATTTTCAAGCAACTTTGTATCACTTTTCTGCCACTTTTCCGCAATAAGCAGTTTCATTTCCCGCAAAGCAGCATAAAAAATCCCCCACAGTACCCTTTCCGTTCGCAGTTGCCCGTGCGGAGAATACTGTGGGGGATGTTATGTTTTATTGTCAGGCTAAGCTTATCAGATAAGAAAAGTCTTACTTTTCAGCGTGGTCGTAAGCGCTGCCTTCGGCATCGCGGATTTCCTCGGCGCGAGCCAGCTCTTCTTCAACCTCCGGCAAACCGGTTCCGGCAGGGATCAGCTTACCGATGATGACGTTCTCCTTCAGACCGGCCAGCGGGTCAACCTTGCCCTTGATGGCGGCTTCGGTCAGAACGCGGGTGGTTTCCTGGAAGGATGCAGCGGACAGGAAGCTGTCGGTTGCCAGGCTGGACTTGGTGATACCAAGCAGGATCTGACTGGCCTGGACCAGCTTCAGGTCGGTTTCGCCTGCATCAATGCGTTCCTGAATCTTCTCGTTCTCGATCATCACATCGCGGCGGTTGACAACGCTGCCCATGATGAACTCGCTGGAACCTGCATCGTCAATGCGAACCTTACGCATCATCTGGCGGACGATAACTTCGATATGCTTATCGTTGATTTCAACGCCCTGCAGACGGTAAACCTTCTGGACTTCGCTGATCAGGTAGTTCTGGGTAGCAATGCGGCCCTTGACAGCCAGGATATCCTGCGGATAAGCATGGCCTTCGGTCAACAGTGCGCCCTTGACGAGCACATCGCCCTCCATCACCTTCAGGCGGTGGCCGAACGGGATCAGGTAGCTCTTGGTAACCGGTGCGCCGTTATCGTCAACACCGGTCACTTCAACGTGGCGGCTCTTCTTGGTATCGTCAATATGGACGGTACCGGCGATCTCGGACATGATAGCCATTGCCTTCGGGCGGCGGCTCTCGAACAGTTCTTCAACACGCGGAAGACCCTGAGTAATATCTTCAGCAGATGCGATACCGCCAGTATGGAAGGTACGCATGGTCAGCTGAGTACCGGGTTCGCCGATGGACTGTGCCGCAATGATACCGACGGATTCACCGACCTTAACGCACTGGCCGTTGGACATGTTGGAGCCGTAGCAGCGGGCACAGACGCCAACGTGAGCACGGCAGGTCATCACGCTGCGGATCTCCAGCTCGGTAATACCGGCAGCTTTGATCTTTTCAGCGTCGAACATATCCATCATCTTGTCCTTGGACACAATGAGTTCGCCGGTCTTGGGATCCTTCACGTCATGCAGAGCATAACGGCCAATCAGACGCTCGGAGAAGCTTTCGATGGTAGCGTTGCCTTCGCTGATCTCGCTGACGAGGATACCCTCGGTAGCGTGGCAGTCTTCCTCGCGGATGATGACTTCCTGAGAAACGTCAACCAGACGGCGGGTCAGGTAGCCAGAGTCAGCAGTACGCAGTGCGGTATCGGTCAAACCTTTACGAGCGCCTCGAGAAGAGATGAAGTACTCCAAGATGTTCAGGCCTTCGCGGTAGTTTGCACGGATAGGCATTTCCAGGGTTTTACCTGCGGTGTTAGCCAGCAGGCCGCGCATGCCGGCCAGCTGCTTGATCTGGTCCATAGAACCACGAGCACCAGAGTCGGACATCATATAGATGGGGTTGCGCTGGTGGTGGGTCTTCAGGTTGGTAGACAGAGCGTTGGAAACTTCCTCGGTAGCTGCCTGCCAGATCTCAACGGTGTTCTTATAGCGCTCTTCATCAGAGATAAGACCACGGTTGAAGTTCTTCATGACCTTTTCAACCTTCTTGTCAGCCGCAGCCAGGATCTCCGGCTTCTCTTCGGGGATGATAGCATCAGGCACGGCAACGGTGATGGCGGAAAGGGTGGAATACTTATAGCCCTGTGCCTTGATGTGGTCCAGCATGATAGCGCAGCGCTTGGTGCCATGCTTTGTCAGGCAGCGGCTGATGATGTCGGGCAGCTTCTTTTTGGTGACCTGGAAATCGACTTCGTAATCGAACTTATGTTCGGGGTCGGTGCGATCCACATAGCCCAGATCCTGCGGGATGGGGGTGTTGAAGATGATCTTGCCGACAGTGGTGGTGACAAGGGCGGTTTCGGGGCCGTTGCCAAAGTCCATGGTGCGGCGCACCTTAACGGGAGCCTGCAGGGTGACGATATGCTCGGCGTAAGCCATCAGGGCTTCGTCCTCATCGCGGAACACCTTGTCGTGGCCGGGATCTTCGGGGTTGACCATGGTCAGGTAGTAAGAGCCCAGGATCATATCCTGCGTGGGCACGGTGACGGGTTCGCCGTCAGACGGCTTCAGCAGGTTGCCGGAAGCCAGCATCAGCATCTTGGCTTCGCGCTGTGCTTCGGTGGACAGCGGCAGATGGACAGCCATCTGGTCGCCGTCGAAGTCAGCGTTGAAGGGGGTGCAGACCAGCGGGTGCAGCTTGATGGCGTGGCCTTCGACCAGAACGGGCTCAAATGCCTGAATGCCCAGGCGGTGCAGGGTAGGTGCACGGTTCAGCAGAACGGGATGGCCCTTGATGACGGTTTCGAGAGAGTCCCACACCTCGGTGGAAGCACGCTCAACCTTTTTGCGGGCAGCCTTGATGTTGGAGGCAATGCCCTTCTGGACCAGGTCCTTCATAACGAAGGGCTTGAACAGCTCCAGAGCCATCTCCTTGGGCAGACCGCACTGGTACATTTTCAGCTCAGGGCCGACAACGATAACGGAACGGCCAGAGTAGTCAACACGTTTGCCCAGCAGGTTCTGGCGGAAGCGGCCCTGCTTGCCCTTCAGCATATCGGAAAGGCTCTTGAGGGCGCGGTTGTTGGGGCCAGTGACCGGGCGGCCGCGGCGGCCGTTATCGATCAGGGCGTCAACTGCTTCCTGCAGCATGCGCTTTTCGTTGCGCACGATGATGTCGGGAGCGCCCAGCTCCAGCAGGCGCTTCAGACGGTTGTTGCGGTTGATCACGCGACGGTACAGATCATTCAGGTCGGAAGTCGCAAAGCGGCCGCCATCCAGCTGGACCATGGGGCGGATATCCGGCGGAATGACCGGAACAACGTTCAGGATCATCCACTCCGGGCGCTGGCCGGACAGGCGGAATGCATCAACGCACTCCAAGCGTTTCAACAGGCGGACGCGCTTCTGGCCGGTAGCCTTTTCCAGTTCCTCATGCAGCTCTGCGGACAGAGCTTCCAGGTCGATCTCAGCCAGCAGCTTCTGGACGGCTTCGGCGCCCATGCCGGCTTCAAAGGTATCCTCGTACTTTTCCCGCATCTCCTTGTACTCGCGTTCGGTCAGGAGCTGCTTTTTCTCCAGCGGAGTAAAGCCGGGATCGGTAACGATATAGTTTGCAAAGTAGAGCACCTTGTCCAGCTGGCGGGGGCCGATGTCCAGCATCAGGCCAATGCGGCTGGGAATGCCCTTGAAATACCAGATGTGCGAAACGGGTGCAGCCAGCTCAATGTGGCCCATGCGCTCGCGGCGGACCTTAGCGCGGGTAACTTCGACGCCGCACTTATCGCAGATCTTGCCCTTATAGCGGATGCGCTTATACTTGCCGCAGTGGCATTCCCAGTCCTTGGTAGGTCCAAAAATGCGCTCGCAGAACAGGCCGTCGCGCTCCGGCTTCAGGGTGCGGTAGTTGATGGTTTCAGGTTTCTTGACCTCGCCATAGCTCCAGGCACGGATCTGGTCGGGAGAAGCAAGGCCGATCTTGATAGAATCGAACTCTTTATTTTCCATTCAGCGAACCCTCTCATTTAATCGTGACGTAAACAGCATTCCGATCATTCACCGTCGAACAGGTCGTCGCCATTGTCGGCTTCGATCTGTGCCAGAGAAGCTTCATCCGGCTCCTCATCGCCCAGGTCGTCGTCAAAGCCTTCATCGGCATCCTTGACACTGTAATCATCCTGCAGCTCGCTTTCCAGCAGAACGTTATCACCGATATCGCTGTTGTCAAAGTTGGCATCGTCATCGTCATATTCCTGACGCATATCAACAGCGTTGCCTTCCTTATCCTGAACAACAATATCCAGGCCAAGGCTCTGCAGTTCTTTCAGCATAACGCGGAAGCTTTCGGGGATGCCCGGATTCGGCACATCTTCGCCCTTGACGATTGCTTCGTAGGTCTTGACACGGCCCACAACGTCGTCAGACTTGACCGTCAGGATTTCCTGCAGGGTGTAAGCTGCGCCATAAGCTTCCAGAGCCCAAACTTCCATTTCGCCGAAACGCTGGCCGCCGAACTGGGCCTTGCCGCCCAAAGGCTGCTGGGTAACCAGAGAGTACGGGCCGGTGGAACGGGCATGGATCTTATCATCAACCAGGTGATGCAGCTTGAGGTAATACATATAACCGACAGTAACCTTGGAGGGGAACTTTTCGCCGGTACGGCCATCGTAAACGGTGGTCTTGCCGTCATCGGTCAGGTCGATCTTGCTGAAATCGATGATGTGGCCCTTATCGCCCATCAGGCGGGGCAGCTTGGTGGGATATTCCGGTGCATGGTCGCCATGCCACTTATCGCGGGCTTCGGCCAGGCAGTCACGGATATCGGATTCGTGCGCGCCATCGAACACGGGGGTCTGCACATGCCAGCCAAGGGCCTTGGCAACATAGCCAAGGTTGACTTCCAGCACCTGACCGATGTTCATACGGGAAGGAACGCCCAGGGGGTTCAGCACGATATCCAGCGGGGTACCGTCAGGCAGGAACGGCATGTCCTCCTGCGGCAGAATGCGGGAAACAACGCCCTTGTTGCCGTGACGGCCTGCCATCTTATCGCCAACGCTGATCTTACGCTTCTGGGCGATATAGACGCGCACGCAGGTGCGCACGCCGGGCTGCAGCTCGTCAGAGTTTTCGGGGGTAAAGACCTTAACATCCACAACAATGCCGTAAGCACCGTGGGGAACGCGCAGGGAGGTATCACGTACTTCCCGTGCCTTTTCGCCAAAGATGGCGCGCAGCAGGCGCTCTTCGGCGGTCAGTTCGGTTTCACCCTTCGGGGTAACCTTACCAACCAGAATATCGCCGGTCTTGACTTCGGCGCCGATGCGGATAATGCCGCGGTCGTCCAGATCCTTCAGGGAATCATCGCCGACGTTGGGGATATCACGGGTCACCTCTTCAGGTCCCAGCTTGGTATCGCGGGCTTCGCTCTCGTACTCCTCAATGTGGATAGAGGTGTAGATATCCTCGCGGACCAGCTTTTCGTTCAGCAGAACAGCGTCCTCATAGTTGTAGCCTTCCCAGGTCATGAAGCCGATCAGAGCGTTCTTGCCCAGAGAGATCTCGCCGTCCTTGGTAGCGGGGCCGTCAGCCAGAACGTCGCCCTTCTTGACAACATCGCCCACATAGACGGCGGGGCGCTGGTTGACGCAGGTTCCCTGGTTGGAGCGCATAAACTTAATCAGTTCATAGGTATCGGCGGAGCCATCTTCCAGACGGACAACGACCTTATCTGCGTCAACGCTTTCAACGGTGCCGTCATGGGCAGCCAGCACGCAGACACCGGAGTCGGTAGCAGCCTTATATTCCATGCCGGTAGCAACCAGAGAGCGCTGGGTAACCATCAGAGGCACAGCCTGACGCTGCATGTTGGAGCCCATCAGAGCACGGTTACAGTCATCGTTTTCCAGGAAGGGAATGCAGGCGGTAGCCACAGAAACCATCATTCGCGGAGAGACATCCATGAAATCGACCTGTTCACGGGCAAATTCCTGAATGTCGTTGCGATGACGGCCGGAAACGCGGGGACGGACAAAGCAGTTGTTCTCGTCCAGCGGTTCGTTGGCCTGTGCCACGATGTATTCATCTTCAACGTCGGCGGGCATATAAACAACTTCATCGGTAACAACGCCGGTTCCTTTATCCACGCGGCGGTAAGGTGCCTCAATGAAGCCGTACTTGTTGATCTTGGCGAAAGATGCCAGATAGGAGATCAGACCGATGTTGGAACCTTCGGGCGTCTCAATCGGGCACAGACGGCCATAGTGGGTATAATGAACGTCGCGGACTTCGAAGCCTGCGCGGTCACGGGACAGACCGCCGGGGCCCAAAGCGGACAGACGGCGCTTATGGGTCAGCTCAGACAGCGGGTTGTTCTGGTCCATGAACTGAGACAGTGGGCTGGAACCGATGAACTCACGGATGGCAGCCACGACCGGGCGGATGTTGACCAGGCTCTGCGGGGTGATCTCGCCGGATTCCTGGTTCTGCAGGGTCATGCGCTCGCGCACAACGCGCTCCATACGGGCAAAGCCGATGCGGAACTGGTTCTGCAGCAATTCGCCAACGCTGCGCACGCGGCGGTTGCCCAAGTGGTCGATTTCATCGGTCACACCGATGCCATGGTCAAGGCCCAGCAGGTAGTTGACGGAAGCAAAGATATCGTCAACGGTAACGGTGCGGCTGATGAGCTTATCATGATTCTTGGTCAGCAGTTCTTTCTGCTCTTCCGGATCGGAGGTAGCATCCAGAATCTTACGGATTTCGGCGAAGGAAGCGCGCTCGTTGATGCCGCATTCCTTCACGTCAAAGCTGAAGAAACTCTGGGCATCGACACAGCCGTTGGAGAACACGATCACATTGATCGGATCCTGGCCCTTGCGCTCCACGATAACAGTAACGCGGGAAACACCGGCGTTATCAATTTCAACAGCCTTTTCGTGGCTGATGCGCTCGCCCTTGGCGGCCAGCAGTTCGCCGGTCAGCGGGGCAATGATGTCCTCGGCAGTCTTATAGCCCGCAATACGGCGGGACAGGCACAGCTTGTTGTTCATCTTGAAGCGGCCAAAACGAGCCAGGTCGTAACGGCGCGGATCAAAGAACAGCAGGTTGATGTGGCTGCGGGAGCTTTCCACCGTCGGCGGCTCGCCGGGGCGCAGCTTGCGGTAGCACTCCAGCAGGGCTTCCTCTGTGGAATGGGTGATATCCTTTTCCAGGGTGGCGTTGATTTTGGGTTCAGAATCGCCGAAGTACTGGCGGATCTGCTCATCGGTGCCAAGACCCAGTGCGCGCAGGAAGGTAGTAACCGGCAGCTTGCGGTTTTTATCAATGCGCACATAATATACATCGGAAGAATCGGTTTCGTATTCCAGCCATGCGCCGCGGTTGGGGTTCATGGTTGCGGTGAAAAGGTCCTTGCCGGTACGGTCCTTGCTGGAAGCATAGAACACGCCGGGCGAACGAACCAGCTGGCTGACGATAACACGTTCTGCACCGTTGGAGATGAAAGTGCCGGAATCCGTCATGAGCGGGAAATCGCCCATGAAAATTTCCTGTTCCTTCACTTCGCCGGTGCTTTTGTTCAACAGGCGCGCAGTGACATAAAGCGGCGCAGCATACGTTGCGTCACGCTCTTTACATTCTTTAATGGTATATTTGGGGTGCTTGTCCAGACGGTAATCGACAAATTCCAGCGAGAGATTCCCGGTGTAATCCTCGATCGCGTCAATGTCGTGGAACACTTCGCGCAGGCCCTCGTCCAGGAACCAGTTATAAGAGTTTTTCTGGATCTCGATGAGGTTGGGCATGCCAATCACTTCGTTGATGCGGGAAAAGCTCATTCTGGAGGTTCGACCGTTTTGTACGGGCTTGACCTTTACCATAAAATGCGACCACTCCTATTCCGTTCAGATTTGTTTTTTGGCAAAAGCGCTCCGCCGAAGCAATGATTTTCTTGGAACATTCGTCGTTTTTAACAAAGTTTGAAAAAACGCGAAAAAATCAAAATTCCTTTAGGGCGCTCTATTCCATTTTGTGATACTATGCCAGTATACCAGCCAAAAAGCTGATTGTCAAGGGCTCTTTTGGCATTTTGCGTGTTTTTTTATCAGGCAATTGAACGCCCGGATGCGTGTCGCATTTCTTTTGGCAAAGTGCTATTTTTGCATTTCTTTTGCCACTTGACAAATCCTTGAAATGCCGCTAATTGGCACAATGCCCAATTGCCTTGTGTGTTTTTTGTATGGGTTGCAGCCTGCGTTTTTTCTGCATTTTCCCGTTTTTTACGCTTTGCAAACAAAAAGTGCCCTTCCCGCCGTTATCCGTGTGCAGGGTGGGCACTCGTCTGTTTTTGGTGTTATGCGTTTGATGCCGGGCCCGCCACACGGGTATTTACACCAGCTCCACCCGGTATTTTTGCAGCCAGTAATTCAGCTGCACAAACCAGGCAATGGTCTGCGGGGTGGTCATCAGCTGGCCATACCAGGGGGTCGCAGTCTCGGCTGCGGTCAACAGCTGTTCCAGCGCTGCCCTCTTGGCAATACGTAGCAGCGGGGCATTCGGGTCCTGCATCGCACTGCGCAGCATGGCGCTGACAGCGTTCAAATACGCCGGGTTCCATGTTTTAGGGTAGGGGCTCTTTTTTCGCCACAACACTTCCGTGGGCAGCACGCCCTGCATCGCCTGGCGCAGCAGGCCTTTTTCGTGGCCCTCGTAATCCTTATATTCCCACGGCACGCTGTACAGGTATTCCGCAATGCGGTAATCGCAGAACGGCACGCGCACTTCCAGCCCGCTGTACATACTCATTCGGTCCTTGCGGTCCAAAAGGGTCTGCATAAACCAGTTAAAGTTCAGGGCAAACATCTGGCGCATCCGTTGTTCCAGGGGATCCAAACCGGGGCGGATGGAAGTTTGCTCCAGCGTGGCGCGGTAGCCTTCATCAATATACGCCGCCGGGTCAATGCCGCCGAACACCTCCGGCTTAAAAAAGCTGACCCTGTATGCCGTGCTCTGCGCCCAAGGGAAGCCATACCGCTCCCGCACGGTCTTATCCCTGTACCAGGGGTAACCGCCAAATATCTCGTCCGCGCACTCGCCGGAAAGTGCCACGGTGGCTGTTTTACGGATCTCACGGCAGAACAGCAGCAGCGAGGAGTCCACATCCGCCATACCGGGCAGGTCGCGGGCGTCCACCGCTTCCAGCAGGGCGGCGGCCAGTGCTGCGCTGTCCAGCGTTACCCAGGTATGCTGCGCGTTCAAGAACTGGTTCATGGTGCGGATATACGGCGCATCCGGGCTGGGCTGGAAATGGGTGACGTGGAAGTACTTTTTGTTATCCTGATAACCGACCGAGAAAGTCTGCAGCGTTTTGCCCCGCGCCGTAAAGTGGGAATCCGCGATTGCCGAAATCAGGCTGGAATCCAGCCCGCCGGAAAGGAAGGTTGCCACCGGCACATCCGATACCAGCTGCCGCGTGACGGCATCCATCACCAGGTCCCGCACTTTGGCTGCGGTGTGGGTAAAATCATCGGGGTGTTCGTGGTCGGTCAGCTGCCAGTAGCGGCGCACGGTGAGGCGCGGTGCACCAACCTGTGGCACAGTGTATTCTGCGCAGCAGCCGGGCTTCAATTCCTGCACATTGCGGAACACCCCGCACCCCGGCGTGCGGCCGGGGCCGAGCAGCAGCACATCGGCCAGCCCATGGGCATCCACCTGCGGCGGGATCTCCGGGTGGCAGAGCAGCGTTTTCAGCTCAGAAGCAAAGATCAGGCTGTCCCCGCGCAGGGCATAGAACAGCGGCTTGACCCCGACGCGGTCCCGCGCCAGAAAGAGCTTTTGCGCCCGCTGCTGCCACACAGCAAATGCAAAAATACCGTTCAGCTTTTCCAGACAGTCCGGCCCCCACTGGGCAAAAGCATGTAACAAAACCTCAGTATCGGAATGGCTTACAAAGCGATGGCCCAGAGCCGCAAGCTGGGCGTGCAGCTCCGGCGTGTTGTACAGCTCGCCGTTGTACACCAGAATGTATTTTTCCCCGCCCTGATCCAGCACCATGGGCTGGCAGCCGTTTTCCAGGTCCACCACAGCCAGCCGCGCATGGATCAGTGCCGCATGGCCGTGCAGGTATATTCCCCGCTGGTCCGGCCCGCGGCGTGCAAGGCTTTTCTGCATTCGGCAGTAAGCTGGGTAGTTGGCTGCAATCTTATTTGGGTCCGCGCTGATCTGTCCGGCAATTCCACACATCGTTATCCCCTCCCCTGTATCATCAGGGTAATCGTATGCTGTGGCTTTGTCATTTATGCCTGCTGCACACAAAAATACACCCGCACCGCCGGGCAAACAGCAGTACGGGTGCAGATGATTTTAATTTGCTATTTCTATTCTATGGCAATACCGCATAATTCTAAGTGCCGATACGGCGAGCGAGGTGCGGCAGATGCTAAGCCAAAAGCGCAGATAATACTGGATGTCTTATCGAGCATTTTGGCAACGCAGATGCCGTGCCGCAGCTGCCGGAGCGGTGCTTAAGCCGCAAGGCGGGAATTGTGCGGTGTTGCCCTATATAAGAATCACAGCATCAATCCAGGAAGTCGCGCAGCTTTTTGCTGCGGCTGGGGTGGCGCAGCTTGCGCAGGGCTTTTGCTTCGATCTGGCGGATACGTTCACGGGTAACGTTGAACTCCTTGCCCACCTCTTCCAGCGTGCGGGGGCGGCCATCTTCCAGGCCAAAGCGCAGGCGCAGAACCTTTTCTTCACGCGGGGTCAGGGTTTTCAGCACATCGGCCAGCTGCTCTTTCAACAGGGTCTGGCTGGCGGCTTCGGCGGGAACGGGGGCTTCCTCATCGGGGATAAAGTCGCCCAAGTGGCTATCTTCCTCCTCACCGATGGGGGTTTCGAGGCTGACGGGTTCCTGTGCCACGCGCATAATCTCGCGCACTTTGTCCACCGGCATATCCAGGCGCTCGGCAATTTCTTCGGCGCTGGGCTCATGGCCGTTTTCGTGCAGCAGTTGGCTGGAAACCTTTTTGACCTTGTTGATGGTTTCCACCATATGCACAGGGATACGGATGGTGCGGGCCTGATCCGCAATGGCGCGGGTGATGGCCTGGCGGATCCACCACGTTGCATAGGTGGAGAACTTGAAGCCCTTGGTATGGTCAAACTTTTCAACCGCTTTGATCAGACCCAGGTTGCCTTCCTGGATCAGGTCCAGGAACTGCATGCCGCGGCCCACATAGCGCTTTGCAATGGAAACTACCAGACGCAGGTTGGCTTCGCTCAGGCGCTGCTTGGCGCGTTCGCCGTCCTTGCCGCCTTTCTGGATATCCAGGGCCAGCTGCACTTCCTCATCGGGGGTCAGCAGGGGCACGCGGCCGATCTCTTTCAGGTAAACCTTAACGGGGTCATCGATGGTAATGCCGTCCGAGGTAACGGTATCCTCAAAGTCATCCATCCCCTCCTCGCCCATATCGGCCACAGCGGACATATCAGTGGCGTCATCATCCACCACTTCAATGCCGTTGCTTTCCAGCTCTTCATACAGCTTTTCCATCTGCTCCGCGTCAATAACACGGCTGCTTTCTTCCATAGCGTCACTGATTTCGGTGCTGGTCAATTTGCCTGCACGGCGGCCCTGTTCAATCAGGTTGCGAATCGAATCTTTCTTTTCTGCCATAAGTAGTTTCTCCTTTGGTTTTTATTCTGCCCATCTTACTGGAACGGGATAAAACAACATGGTTTTGGCCGGGTGGAAATTATTCTTCCGGCGGGCGTTCGCCCACTTTTTTGCGGGCAAGGGCGGCAAATTTCTGCCGGAATTCATCGTCTGTGGTGCCTGCCACCTGGGCGCTTTCGGGGTTTGCGGTCTGCAAACGATCCAGCAGCATATCAATATCCCGGCGGTTCAGGCGGGTATCGGCGTTTTGGGCCTGGGCCAGCATCACCTGGCTGTAGGCTTTTTCCTCCAACAAGGGGGAAAGGGTCGTGGCGTTGGCGGGCTGGCCGCGGGCGGCGCAGTCGTAAATCGCCTTGATTGCCTGCTGCATTTCCGGCAGCACCACCATGCCAAGGTTCAGCCGCTCCCGGATGTAGGGGATGGCGCCGGCATCCTGCAGCATAGCCGCCACAAGCTGGCGGGCGGCGCTTGCGGCCCCCAGGGCAGCTTCGCCCCCGCGGTCATAGGGCACGCGGATATCCGCCGCAATCCCCTGGCGGGAAAGTTCGTTCTGCTCTTTGCGGCGCGCCCTGCGCCCGGCCCCGCGCACGGCGCTTTCCAGCTGGACCAACACAGCCTTTTTATCAATGCCGGTCTGCTCCGCAATGCGCCCGGCATACACATCCCGCGCCGTGGGGCTGACCGCGCTGCCTGCCAGAATGCCGATGGCTTCATCCACATATTGCAGGCGCTGGGCATCGTTGCGCAGGTCATATTTTTTCACCGCCTTAGCCAGCTTGAACTCCAGCGGGGTTGCGGTGCCTTCCAGCACGGCTTCAAACCGGTCGCGGCCATAGGTGCGGATAAATTCATCCGGGTCCTTGGCACCGGGGATGTTCAGCACCCGCACCTGCAAATTGGTACCGGAAAACAGCGCCAAACTGCGCTCCGTTGCCTTCTGGCCTGCTTCGTCCGAGTCATAGCTCAGCACCACTTCGTCGGCGTACTCCGTCAGCAGCTTGACCTGCTCCGGCGTCAAAGCCGTGCCGCAGGCACAGACAGCGGTATCAAACCCGGCTTCGTGCATCGAGATGACGTCCATATACCCTTCGCAGAGGATATACCGCTTGGACGTTGATTTTTTTGCCACATTCAGCGCAAACAGCGTGCGGGATTTGTGGTAGACCATCGTTTCGGGCGAGTTGATGTATTTCGGCTTGGAATCATCCATCACGCGCCCGCCGAACGCAATGATATTGCCCCGCACATCAATGATGGGCACCATCACGCGGTGGCGGAAGATATCATACAGATTTCCCTTGGCGCTACGCTTGACAAGGCCGGAGGATTCCAATTCCGGCTCGGTAAAGCCGCGGTGGCGCAGGTAGTGCAGAAGGCCGACAAAATCTTCCGGTGCATAGCCCAGGCCAAACCGACGGATGGCCGCATCCGAAAGACCGCGTTTTTCGCGCCAGTAGCGGCGGGCCATGGCGGCTTCCGGCGTTGGGGCGTTGAGCTGGTCATAAAAATAGCGCGCGGCGTTGCGGTTGATCTCCAACAGGCGGGAGCGGGAACGGCTTTCCTGGTCGTCCTCCTCCGGCATGGGCATCCCGGCGCGGCCCGCCAGCTGTTTAACAGCTTCCACATAGCCCAGGTTGGAAATTTTGCGCACAAAGTTAATCACATCCCCCGCCGCACCGCAGCCAAAGCAGTAAAAACTTTGGGTATCCGGGTAGACGGTAAACGAAGGGGTTTTCTCGTTATGGAAAGGGCACAGCCCGGTATAGGTCCGCCCGCGATGACGCAGCTGCACATATTGGCCGATTACTTCGGTAATATCATTGCGTGCAACCACTTCCTGTATGTATTCCTGTGGGATCAATGGGGCTCCGGGCCTCCTTTCGCGTATATATCGTAATAATTTATAGAGCAATACCGCATAATTCTAAGTGCCGATACGGCGAGCGAGGTGCGGCAGATGCCA
>ERZ650918.1894-NODE-1894-length-16071-cov-9.807318_pt1 | contig 16071 bp, 16 predicted proteins | sample MGYA00514758_ERZ650918 | MGnify/ENA metagenome assembly ERZ650918 | reverse complement strand
GTATCCCTAATCTTCCGATTTTCTGTGATCCGAGCCATATCGGTGGAAAACGTGAATTAGTAGCTCCGCTTTGCCAACAGGCGATGGACTTGAACTTCGACGGTCTGATCGTAGAAAGCCACTGTAACCCTGACTGCGCTTGGAGCGATGCTTCCCAACAAGTTACTCCGGACGTACTCGACTATATCCTCAATCTACTGGTGATCCGTACTGAAACGCAATCTACCGAAAGTCTGGCACAACTCCGTAAACAAATTGACGAATGTGACGACAATATCATTCAGGAACTATCAAAAAGAATGCGCGTAGCCCGCGAAATCGGTACTTACAAAAAAGAGCATGGAATCACCGTTCTTCAAGCCGGACGTTACAATGAAATCTTGGAAAAACGTGGCGCGCAGGGCGAACAGTGTGGTATGGACAGCGAGTTTATGAAGAAAATTTTCGAAGCCATCCACGAAGAATCGGTTCGTCAACAGATGGAAATTATTAATAAATAAAAAGCAGCCTCTCCACTAACCCTCTTCCAAAGAGAGGAAAGAAAGTAACCTTACTGTTCATATTGACAAGAGTAACTTTTAGTCTGTTCTCCTTGGGAGAAGGTTAGGGAAAGGATTTTTAAATAAACATTATGAGAATATTAATCCTTGGAGCCGGCAAAATGGGCTCTTTCTTTACTGATATATTAAGCTTTCAACATGAAACGGCCGTGTTCGACGTCAACCCGCACCAGTTGCGTTTTGTCTATAACACGTATCGTTTCACCACATTGGAGGAGATTAAGGACTTTGAACCGGAACTGGTTATTAACGCCGTTACAGTGAAGTACACGCTGGATGCCTTTCATAAAGTATTGCCTGTGTTACCGAAAGACTGTATCATTAGTGACATTGCCTCTGTAAAAACAGGACTGAAGAAGTTTTATGAAGAAAGCGGTTTCCGTTATGTCTCCAGCCACCCGATGTTTGGCCCTACTTTTGCTAGTCTTAGTAATCTAAGCAGCGAAAATGCCATCATCATCAGTGAAGGAGACCACCTGGGAAAAATATTCTTCAAAGATCTCTATCAGACATTGCGTTTGAACATCTTCGAATATACGTTCGACGAACACGACGAAACAGTAGCTTACTCGCTTTCTATTCCGTTCGTATCGACTTTTGTATTTGCTGCCGTAATGAAACATCAGGAAGCTCCGGGAACTACGTTCAAAAAGCACATGGCAATTGCCAAAGGCCTATTAAGCGAAGACGACTACCTGCTTCAGGAAATTCTATTCAACCCACGCACTCCGGGACAGGTAGCCAATATCCGCACGGAGTTGAAGAATCTTCTCGAAATTATCGAGAACAAAGATGCGGAAGGAATGAAAAAGTATCTGACTAAGATTCGGGAGAAGATTAAATAATCCATTATATAGAGAGGGATCAGGGGAAATAATAATCTTCCGTGTGCCTCTCCGGTTACAGAACCATCCCTTATATAGGCAAGATTTTACGATCCTCTGCATACTTTTTTGTTTGCAGGGGATTTTTTTATGTGTACCTTTGTATCCGCAAAAACGGATTCACAGGAGAAAGAATGATAGATCAAGTTACCATAGACCGAATATTGGACGCGGCACAAATTATGGATGTCGTTTCAGATTTTGTCACCCTGCGCAAACGTGGTGTCAATTACGTCGGTTTGTGTCCGTTCCATAGTGATAAAACCCCTTCTTTTTATGTCTCTCCCGCCAAGGGATTATGCAAATGTTTTGCTTGTGGAAAAGGTGGAAACGCAGTGCATTTCATTATGGAGCACGAGCAGATGTCATATCCGGAAGCGCTGAAGTACCTTGCCAAGAAATACAATATTGAAATCAAGGAGCGGGAATTAAGCGATGAAGAGAAGTTTGTGCAAAGCGAACGTGAAAGTCTGTTTATCGTCAATAACTTTGCGCGCGATTATTTCCAAAACATACTAAAAAATCATATAGACGGGCGTAGCATCGGTATGGCTTATTTCCGCAACCGTGGTTTTCGCGATGACATTATTGAGAAATTCCAACTAGGCTACTGTACTGAAAGTCACGATGCATTCGCCAAAGAGGCAATCCAAAAAGGATATAAAAAAGAGTATCTGGTAAAAACCGGACTTTGCTACGAAACGGACGACCACCGATTGCGAGATCGTTTTTGGGGACGTGTAATTTTCCCTGTCCATACGCTTTCCGGTAAAGTGGTGGCTTTTGGCGGACGTGTACTTGCCAGTGCAACGAAAGGGGTTAAAGTAAAATACGTCAATTCACCCGAATCGGAAATCTATCATAAAAGTAACGAATTATACGGTATATATTTTGCCAAACAGGCTATTGTAAAACAAGACCGTTGTTTTTTGGTTGAAGGTTACACGGATGTAATCTCCATGCATCAATCCGGTATAGAGAATGTGGTTGCTTCTTCGGGAACAGCCCTTACACCGGGACAAATCCGTATGATTCACCGGTTCACCAACAATATGACTGTGCTTTACGATGGTGACGCAGCGGGTATCAAGGCCTCTATCCGGGGAATTGACATGTTATTGGAGGAAGGTATGAATATCAAAGTCTGTCTTCTTCCCGATGGGGACGACCCGGACTCTTTTGCCCGCAAACATAACTCAACGGAATTCCAGGCTTTCATCTCTGAACATGAAACGGACTTTATCCGCTTCAAAACAAACTTGCTGCTGGAGGATGCAGGAAAAGATCCCATCAAGCGTGCGGAACTGATTGGTAACTTGGTGCAAAGTATTTCTGTTATCCCGGAAGCGATTGTCAGAGATGTCTATATCAAAGAATGTGCACAGCTACTTCATGTAGAAGATAAGCTGTTGGTATCGGAAGTTGCCAAAAGACGGGAAACTCAAGCAGAGAAACGAGCTGAACAGACGGAACGGGAACGCCGGATGGCTGAAAGAACAGCTACAATGTCTCAAGGGACACCGTCTGAAAATGCTCCGATGCCCAACGGAGATATTCCGTTGCCTCCTGAAATAGATAACGGATATACAGAGGTTCCTCCCGCTCTGCAGGAAGACAACTATGCATCTTTTATCCCCCAGGAAGGAAAGGAAGGACAAGAATTCTACAAATTCGAACGGCTGATATTACAAGCGGTAGTTCGTTATGGAGAAAAAATCATGTGTAACCTGACTGATGAAGAAGGAAACGAGATTCCGGTAACCGTTATAGAATATGTGATTAATGATTTGAAAGAAGATGAGTTAGCTTTTCATAATCCGTTGCACCGCCAAATGTTATCGGAAGCTGCTGCACACATGCATGATTCCAATTTCATTGCTGAACGTTATTTCCTGGCACATCCTGATCCGGTAATCAGTAAATTGAGTGTGGATTTGATTAATGTGCGGTATCAGCTTAGTAAATACCACTCCAAATCCCAAAAGATCGTAACAGATGAAGAGCGTCTCTATGAAATGGTTCCAATGTTAATGATTAACTTCAAATATGCAATCGTAACGGAGGAATTGAAGCACATGCTTTATGCCCTGCAAGATCCTGCTCTTGCCCATGATAATGAAAAATGTGACTCGCTTATGAAACGCTTTAATGAGTTGAAGACCGTACAAAGCATCATGGCAAAACGATTGGGTGACAGGGTTGTTCTGCGATGATTCCTCATCGGTGCCGAGAGATGTCTTCATCGGTGCCGCACACCCTCTTCATCGGTGCCGAAGCCTGCCTTCCCCGGTACCGAAACCAAATAGCATTTCTTACCAGGTTTTCTCTACAAAGTCCCGTGTTGAATCAGATTCATAAACTCTTCACGAGTTTTTGCCTGATTGAAAGCCCCGGTAAAATCCGAAGTAGTAGTAATAGAATTTTGTTTTTCTACACCACGCATCTGCATACACATGTGTTTGGCTTCCACTACCACCATTACCCCAAGTGGATTCAGTGTTTCCTGAATACACTCTTTGATTTGCAGTGTCATGCGTTCCTGCACTTGCAGGCGATGAGAGAATATATCGACTACACGGGCTATCTTGCTCAACCCGGTGATATAGCCGTTAGGAATATAAGCCACGTGTGCCTTCCCGTAGAACGGCAACATGTGATGTTCGCAAAGGGAGAAGAAATCGATATCTTTCACAATCACCATCTGACTGTATTCTTCCTGGAATTTAGCAGAGCGAAGCACTTCATGAGGATCCATGTGATACCCTTTCGTCAAGCTTAACATTGCTTTAGCCACCCGTTCCGGAGTTTTCAGCAACCCTTCCCGTTCGGCATCTTCACCCAACAAAGTTATAATACTACGATAATGACTCTTCAACTCCTCCAGATTCGGAGAAACAATTTCTTCTTTTTCTAACATGATACAATTATAAAGGAATATTGATCTGGTCTCTTACAATAGAAACCTCTTTGAACACACCGGTAGACTTCAACCGACGCATCATTGCGTCCGCCTCTTCAATGCTCCGGAAATCACCTACACGACAAAGCCAACGAGGTGGATTGAACGAAGTATATACTGTCAATTCAGGGAAATACTCTTTAACGCGTGATGCTACATGATAAGCATCATTCTTAGCCTGACGAGTATTATTACCGGCATACGCCTGTATTCTGAATCCGGAAGTCTTTATTACTTTCTGTTCACCTGTTGCAGGACGTTCCATCCCTATCAGAGCCTCAATACGGGGATCTTGATGAATAGTCACCTTTCCTTGTCCCGGAACGTTACGTTCCAGACTTTTGACAATGCCCTGTGCCTGTACACCGACAACTGCCAATACCAACAACAAAGTAAGTAAAGCTAGTTTTCTCATTCTATAAATAATATTTAGGCACGGATTACGCGGATTATACAGTTTTTGAAATCTCTTGGACTAAACGATATCGTGTAATCCGTGAAATCCGTGCCTGAAAGAAGTTTTAATTATGCGTTAAAAGCATCAATGATACCTTTGAAATCAGATACTTTCAGAGCAGCACCACCAATCAAACCACCATCAACGTCCGGGTTAGCGAACAGTTCTTTAGCGTTAGAAGGTTTGCAGCTACCACCGTAAAGGATAGAAGTATTGTCTGCGATTTCTTTGCCATACTTGTCAGCTACGATAGAACGGATGAAGGCATGGATTTCCTGTGCTTGTTCAGGAGAAGCAGTTTTACCTGTACCGATAGCCCAAACCGGTTCGTAAGCCAATACAATCTTAGAGAAGTCTTCAGCCGACAGAGAGAATACAGATTCCATTTGTGCAGCTACCACTTCGTCCTGCTTGTTAGCTTCGCGTTCTTCCAACACTTCACCGATACAGAAAATCGGAGTCAGACCGTTAGCCAAAGCCAATTTTACTTTTTCTTCAAGGATAGCAACTGTTTCACCGTAGTATGCACGACGTTCAGAGTGTCCCAGAATTACATATTTTGCACCTGTAGAAGCAACCATAGCAGCAGAAACTTCGCCCGTGTAAGCACCTTTTTCTTTGTCTGCGCAGTTTTCAGCAGCAACACCGATCTTGTTCGTGTCGATAGCAGCAGCAACGCTTGCCAGGTGAGTGAACGGAGTGCCGATGATCACATCACAGTTAGGAGTTTTACCTTTAAGAGCTTCGTCCAAGCCTTTTGCCAAAGCAAGACCTTCAGGAAGGGTAGTGTTCATCTTCCAGTTTCCTGCAACAATATTCTTTCTCATGACTTAATTAATTAAATATGTAATACAAATAGTTATTTCTTTTCTTTCCGTTTGCGCCTGAAACGCAGCAGGTCATACGCCCAAACGAGCAGCAAAGGTACGGTAAAAGTCAATAGGTTGGTTGCGAGGGCCCCATCTTCTTTACTTTTTATATGGCTCTCGTCCAAGCAACGATCCACAACCTCCTTCACATCCTCCTCTACCGGAATGTCGTTATAATGCCATTTGCCCAATATCGTACCGCCTTTCAGCAACACAAGCCCTGGGTTGGAACGGATAATCGTCTTAAGCAGCACCTCGTCTGCCATCCGGAAAGGATATTCGGCTCCGGTATTGTCGCTCCAGGCATCGATCGCCTCCGGCGAAGAACCCGTGACGCAATAGAACGGGATATTATGTTCGAGCGCATAATCATACACACCGTTGATCTCATCCATCTGTTCGTCGTCCGCATCTTCCAGCTTCGGAGCCACGAGCAACAGAACCGGACCGGGGTTACCGATGATTTCTTCCGTCACGTCATCGCCTTCCCCATTATAAATATTGAAAGCGGCGACAGGGGGTTGATACCCTTTCTTGACCAGTTCGGTCTTCGACTCGACAAACGTCCAGCTACTGTCGTTTGCCGGGTAGTCTTCAAGCGAAAACTCTTTCTTCACTCCGTCCTTTTCATACACGAAAGTATACTTATATTCGTCCTGCGGCGCACCCTCGGGCATCTCCATCAATTGCGGGATATTCGCACCGACTTTATAAGGACGGAAATCAATCACTGGCAAATGATTGTAATTATAATAAGCAAAACCGACTCCGAACAGATACGCATACAGGGCGACAAACCAGTACACCCGATACGTAAAACACTGGAACAAGCGTTGATTATAAATAAATGTAACAATAGCGGCAAGTGAGAGGACAATATTTTTGAAGAACGTTTCCCAATTGGTGATCACCAGCGCATCCCCGAAGCAACCGCAATCCGATACGGGATCGAAAAGAGCCAGATACAAAGTTAGCGGTGTCATAAACACCATAAATACGAGGACAAGGAAAGAGACATACCGCCGGTACACTCCCAACAGCATACAGACACCGAGCGCAAACTCGATCGCCGAAAGATTAAAGGATAACAATACCGTAAAAGGCTGCAGCATATCCAGTCCGAAGGAAGCCAGATATTCACCTATCTTGATCGCCCCTCCCACCGGATCGACCGCCTTGACAAAACCGGAGAAGATAAACACAACCCCGATCAGCAAACGGCACAATTCGACTAATATCTTTAAAGCGACATCTTTATTCTTCACTTAACTTTCAACTTTTATCTTTCAATTTTCAACTGTTTCTTCACCATACTCCAACTTGATCAGGCCAAATAGAGCATAGTTGATCATATCCATATAATTAGCATCCACTCCTTCCGAAACCAAAGTCTGTCCTGACAGGCTTTCAATCTGTTTCGTACGGTAGATTTTCATCAATATCAGATCAGTGTATGAACTGACACGCATGCTGCGCCATGCCTCATCGTAATCATGATTCTTAGCAAGCATCAAATCCAATGAAGTTTTAGCATATTTGTCATACAACGCCATTGCTTCTTCATTCGTGATATCGGCTGATTCCGCATATCCCAGTTCCAGCTGTATCAATCCGACAATGCCATAGTTGACTATCGCAATGAACTCGGAACGTATTCCTTCGTCCACCAACGTCACTCCTTTGGTTTCAATACTCCTGATACGATTGGCTTTAATGAATATCTGGTCAGTCACGGAAGCCGGACGGAGAATACGCCATGCCGGACCGTAATCATGTAGTTTCTTGGAGAACAAATCACGACAGATGGCAATGACATGCTCAAATTGTTGTTTGGTATCTTTCATTTCCTTACAAATTGGTTGCAAAGGTAGGAATAATTAAAGAAAAAAGAAAAGAGGGCACTCTAAATTATATTAAAGTGCCCTCTTCTTTATGGGTTTATTGATATCTTACGAACAACGTAATACCTGTCCCGGACGTAAGATTGTTTTCCGTGTAATGCGATTCAACTGACAGAGCTTGTCAATAGATACTCCCTGACGGGATGCAATCTTAGACAATGTATCGCCACTCTTCACTTTATAGAACAAACCTTCACCGGAAGCCATGCTGCGAGCAGTTCCTTTTGAAGTCTTGGTCTTAGTGAAAGTATAATGATCAGCAACAATATCTTGCTTTTCAAAGTCGAACATTAAAGCGGGGTTAATAGGAATTCCTAAAAAGCGGGTTTCAAAGTGAAGATGCGAACCGGTAGAACGTCCGGTATTGCCACCTAAAGCGATAGGTTCTCCGGCTTTAACCAATTGATTAATTTCTACGATCTGTTTGGACAAGTGTCCGTAAACAGTTTCCAGTCCATTGTCATGACGAATAACGATATACTTACCATAGCCACGGCGTCCCTGATTCTTTACTACGCGTACTTTACCATCGAAAGCTGCTCGAATCGTATCACCGATGAATACTTTAACATCCAAGCCATAGTGCATTCTGCGTCTTCTGGGGCGATAACCGAATACATCGGTAATCTTCGTATGCGTTGTAGGCATACAGAAACCTGTCAGGTCCACTTTATAGCTTTCAGGAACGATAGCATCGCCATAAGCTTGTACATACTCATTGTTCCAAGTCGGATATAGACTTAGACCTGGATAAGCAGATTGTTCAGCACGTATCTGTTTCTGTAAAGCCAACGAGTCAACGCTCTTTAGTTTCCTGTCGATGGGGGCTTGTCGGGCAATCAAATCCTGAGAAAAAGAATTCAGGCTGACCATTGCCGTCGCAGCTATTAGAATCGTTTTAATGCAATTGAAATTCATTCCGTTTCGTCATTCTTTTAAAAAATTCTCCCAAAGGTAGTATTTCTTCTCTAAATGAAAAGGCTGTTCTTAACTATTTTTTCGGTAAGGGACTAAAAGATACATATTAAAACATCCCCTAACTCCCTGTATATCGGAAAGATAAGAGCTAATATGTTTTACAACATAAAAATGCAAATAAAGTGTATGTTTAACCGTTATTCAACTAATGGAAGCCCAATTAACGTTAGTTTTCCGAAGTGCCTTTAGCTGACGCCACAGGATTTCATTCTCCGGACGAATACCAGTAGGATCAGCATCCACCACTTCTTCAGCAACATTGCGCACATATTGCAGCAGTTGTCCGTCGCGCGCTATATCGGCAATTTTCAGGTCGAAGGCAATACCGCTTTGCTGTGTGCCTTCCAAATCACCGGGACCTCGTAGCTTCAGATCGGCTTCAGCTATTTCAAAGCCGTCATTTGTCCGCACCATAATTTCCAGACGCTTGCGGGTTTCCTCTACCAACTTGTATCCGGTCACTAAAATACAATAAGACTGTTCTGCTCCACGACCTACACGACCACGCAACTGATGGAGCTGTGACAAACCGAAGCGCTCTGCATTCTCAATAATCATCACGGAAGCATTCGGTACATTTACGCCTACCTCAATCACAGTAGTCGCTACCATTATCTGTGCTTCGCCCGAAACAAAAAGCTGCATCTGCGCATCCTTCTCAACTGCTTTCATCTTGCCATGCACTTTGCAGACTTTACAACCCGGAAATTCCTCACAAATATGAAGGTAGCCTTCTTCCAGGTTCTTCAAGTCGATTTTCTCACTTTCCTTAATCAAAGGATATACAATATATACCTGTCTGCCCTCTGCAATCTGCCTATGGACGGATTGGTACAAGCTTACACGGTGCGCATCATATTTATGAATGGTCACAATAGGTTTACGTCCCGGCGGCAGTTCATCAATGACGGAAACATCGAGATCACCGTATAATGTCATAGCCAGCGTACGCGGAATAGGGGTAGCTGTCATGACTAGCACATGGGGGGGCTGTGCATTCTTAGTCCATAAACGTGCGCGTTGTGCCACACCGAAACGGTGTTGTTCATCTATCACGACCAGCCCCAGTGAAGAGAAATTCACGGTATCTTCTATCACGGCATGCGTACCGATCAGTATTCGTACATCTCCTGTTAACAGACCGGTGAGAATGGCTTCCCGCTTTTTTCCTTTCACAGAACCGGTTAGCAATTCCACGCGTATATCCATTCCGTACAACAACTCGCGGATTGTTTCAAAATGCTGATTAGCCAGAATCTCGGTAGGCGCCATCATACAAGCCTGGTAACCGTTATCCAACGCTATCAGCATACTCATCAGTGCCACCAGCGTTTTCCCACTACCTACATCCCCCTGCAACAGACGGTTCATTTGCTTACCGCTCCCCACATCCCGGCGTATTTCTTTCAGCACACGCTTCTGAGCGCCGGTCAGTTCGAAAGGCAGATTCTTGGCATAGAAAGTATTGAATATCTCTCCTACCGTTTCAAATACATATCCACGGTATTTCCGTTGCCTGTCTTTGGCATAGCGGAGAATATTCAACTGTACATAAAAAAGTTCTTCAAACTTCAAGCGATATTGCGCTTTACGAAGCAATTCCGGATTTGCCGGAAAATGAATATTCATCAAGGCCTCCGTCAGTGGCATCAAATGATGCTCTGTCAATATAGCGGGAGAAAGCGTTTCAGGCAGCGGTTCGCGGAGTTGCTGCACTACGGCGCTCATCATCTTCTCAATTGCATGAGAATTGAGGGAACTCCGCTTCATTTTCTCCGTTGTATTATAATAAGGTTGCAATCCCATTGTCGAGAGCTTCAGTTCCGAAGCATTATCTATATCCGGATGAGCAATGTTGATCCGTCCGTTAAAGACGCTGGGTTTACCAAATACAATATATTCCTGATGTACCTTATACTTACCGACGAGAAATTTAATTCCCTGAAACCAGACTAAATCCACAATCCCCGTACCATCCGAGAAATGGGCAATCAGACGGCGTTGCCTACCTTCTCCAATCGTCTCAAAGCCCAGGATTTCACCTTTTAGCTGGATATAAGGCATCGTACCGTCTATCTCATGGATATAATAGATACGGCTACGGTCTACATATTTATAGGGGAAATAATACAATAAGTCGTGAAGGGAATAGATATTCAATTCCTTATTGAGCACTGAGGCGCGTTGCGGCCCTACACCCGACAGGTATTTTATGTCACGAGAAGCTAAATCAAACATGAATCCAACAAAGCAGCGGCTATTTTCAAATCAAAGGGAGTCGTAATTTTAATGTTTTCCCGATTACCTGCCGCGAGGTATACAGATACTCCCATCGCTTCCACTACCGAAGCGTCGTCCGTAAAGAAAGAAGTATAAGGTTGTTCATAGGCCTGTTTCAGTAAATCGGCATCAAACACCTGGGGAGTTTGTACCAATTTATACTCATCCCGGCTGACGGTCACACTTTCTTCTCCTTTGAGATGACGTACAGTCTCCACCACATCTATCACAGGAATCACCGCCTTTTTTTCAGCAGCCAATTCATAACAACGGGCTATGACTTCCCGGGAAACAAACGGACGTACCCCATCATGGACACCAACCAATCCCGGAGTAGTAACATGAGCCAATCCATTCTTTACCGAATGGAAGCGGGTTTCACCTCCGTCCGCCACTGTATGCGGCAAAGAAAAAGAATGCTCCGCACATAGCTCTGTCCAATAAGATTGCTGGCTATGCGGGAGCACTAATATTATATGTATCTCCGGATTGTAGGCATAAAAGGCTTCCAAAGTACGCATCAAAACAGGTTTTCCACCTATAGGCAGAAACTGTTTGGGAAGTTCGCCTCCCATGCGCAACCCTTTACCACCGGCAACTATCAGAGCATACTGAACCATAAATCAATTAACACACATTGCCTCTTTCAGTTCCTGTACCTTCTCTTTTCCGAGCATCATATCTACAACCGTCAGAGCAAATTCCATCGCAGCACCCGGTCCTTTTCCGGTAATGATGTTACCGTCTCTTTCCACCGGAGCACCTGTACATTCAGCACCTTCCAGATATTGTTCAAAGCCGGGATAGCAAGTTGCCTTGCGGCCTTTCAGCAAGCCAAGCTTACCCAACATCATAGGAGCGGCACAAATGGCAGCAATCGGTTTATTCTTTTCAGCAAAATCCAAGACCAGTTTCCGAAGTTCCGGGCACTTCTCCAAAGTAGCTGCTCCGGGCATTCCACCGGGTAAAAGAACTAAATCTGCGTCATAGAAATCACAGTTCACTACATTCTTATCGCAAAGCACTGGTACATCATGTGCACCTGTTACTATCTCATCGGGAGTCACCGTTATCATTTCCACGTTCAGCCCTGCACGTCTCATTACATCCACAGAGGTGAAAGCTTCCACTTCTTCAAATCCGTCTGCAAAAAAAACATAAACTGTACCCATAATTGTTCTCCTTATTATTTTAGTTTAAAGTAATATGTTATCGTTCCTGTCTGGTTATTCAAACCGCTTACAGCATTGAAACGCGCTTTCTTAGCAGCATCTTCAGCCGCCTTCCGCAAGGCAGAATTTATGGTATTGGTCTTCCGGTCAATACTGGTAGCAATAACATGTCCTGCCGGATTTACAGTAATAGAAACCACCACAATCCCTTCATCCTGCACATTATATGCCGGACGCGGCAAACCTCCTTGTCCTATAGAACGTCCGCCGAGGTCAAAAGTTCCATAACCTCCCGTTCCACTCGACGCACCTTCTGGCGCATTTCCGGTGGGACTTCCCTGGATACCTGTTCCCTCAGTCGTACCTTTGCTTCCCATTTGTGCTCCTTTTCCGAAAGCACCTGCCACCCTCTTACGAGCAGCCTCTTCCGCCTCCCTGCGTTCCCGCTCGGCTTTAGCTTCCGCCAACTTCCGAGCTTCTTCCGCTTTCTCGGCTTCCGTCTTCTCCGGTTTTTCCGGTTTCTTCTTTACTTCTTCCTTTTTTTTAGGTTCTGCTTTGGGCTTGATAACAACGGTTTCTTCATCCTCCTGGGTAAGCATCTCCTGTTCTACCGTCTCCTGTACTTTAGGGGCAACGGTCTCAGGCATCACATCCACTTTCACCAAGGAGGGATCAGCACTTCCAAATGCATTGGGCACTTCACCCAGCATTACCGGCATACCGTCTTCATCCTGCTGCTCCGGTAAAACGAAGCCAACCAGTATCAACAGGAGAATAAACGCTACATGTACCAGCAACGCACCTACCATTCCTATATATTTGCCTTTCTTCTTCGGATCCACCATTGCCATTTACAATTTAACCATTTAGAATGTACAATTTACCCATCGTACATTTATTTGCTTTCAGGCGGGCGTGTAGCCAGCACCATCTTGAACTTATTCTCATTGGCAATATTCAGCACTTTCACGATTTCCCTGTAAGGCACAGCTTCATCAGCATAAAGCGCCACATACATTTCCGGTTCTTTCGCAGCGCACGATTGCAGGAAAGGAGTCAATTCTTCCAAAGCAATCGCTTGCTCCTTATCATTTCCAAACGCCGCGTAAAAATTCAGGTCCTTATCGATAATAACCCGCGTCAAGGGCTTAGCCGACGTCTGCTGTTTTCCCTGCGGAAGCAACACCTTGATAGCATTCGGTGAAACAACCGTAGACGTGATCATAAAAAAGATCAGCAACAGGAAGATGACGTCCGTCATGGATGCCATACTGAAATTGGGCGATATTTTAGCTCTACGTTGTAGCACGCTTAGTTCAATTATTAATTACTAATTATTAATTATTTAGGAAGCGGGTTCATTCAAGAGGTCCATGAATGCCATGGTTTTAGCCTCCATCTTATTCACCACGCCGTCTACCAGAGTCACGAGGTAGTTATAGGCAAACATCGCAATAATACCCACGATCAAACCACCTACCGTAGTGATCATAGCCTCGTAGATACCGCCCGAAAGCAATGTGATATCGATGTTGTTACCTGCATTAGCCATTTCGTAGAAAGCACGCACCATACCGGTCACTGTACCGAGGAAACCAATCATCGGCGCACCTCCGGAAATGGTTGCCATAATCGTCAATCCTTTTTCCAGTTTCGCTACCTCAATGTTTCCCACATTCTCAATGGCAGCCTGCACATCATTCACCGGACGTCCCAAACGGCTGATACCTTTCTCTATCATACGGGCAGCCGGAGTATTTACGCTGCGGCAATAGGCTATGGCAGCTTTTATTTCTCCATCCAAGATATAATCCTTTATCTTATCCATGAACATCGGATCCTCCTTGCCGGCTTTCCTGATCACATAGTTGCGTTCGAACAAGATGTAGAAACAAAGGATGGACAGCAATCCAAGAACGATCATAATCCAACCACCCTTGACAGCCATGCTCCATAGGTTCATCTCTTCAGGACCAGCTACCGGAGTTAATACCGGATTGGCGCCCGCAATAGAATCGGTCAGCGCCGGAGCCACTTGGGCTAATAACAACATTGCATTCATCAACGAAGACAGTTTTTATATTCCTGAATGGTACGTTCCAATCCCAGATACAGAGCATCGCTTATCAACGAGTGTCCGATAGAGACTTCATCCATCCATGGAATGTTTTGATATAAATAATTCAGATTCACCAAACTCAGGTCATGACCGGCATTCAGCCCCAGCCCCAGACTACGTGCCACTTTGGCTGCCTCTACAAAAGGAGCAACGGCGGCTTCCTTATTCTGCGGATAAGCGGTCGCATAGGGTTCGGTATAGAGTTCCACCCGGTCGGCACCAGCTTTGGCAGCATACTCTATCATCTCCGCATCCGCCGATACAAATACGGAAGTACGGATGCCTGCATCATTAAATGTTTCGAGTACTTCGGTCAGAAATTCCAGATTCTGCTTGGTATCCCAGCCTGCATTAGAAGTCAACTGAGTCGGACTATCCGGAACCAGAGTCACCTGATGCGGCTTCACTTTCAATACCAAATCAATAAATTCGGGGGCAGGATATCCTTCGATATTAAATTCAGTACGAAGCAACGGGCGAAGATCATACACATCCCTCTGGCGTATATGACGTTCATCAGGGCGTGGATGTACGGTAATTCCTTCCGCACCAAAGCTTTCACAATCCAGTGCTACTTTCACCACATTAGGGACATCCCCTCCACGCGCATTACGCAACGTCGCAATCTTGTTTATGTTTACACTTAATCTAGTCATAATTCGGATCATAGTTTGCCGCAAATGTACAAATAATAGCGATACATTGGCAGCGTTCTGAGAAAAAAACGCCATATTTGCATTTCATTAAGAAAGTACAGACGATGAAATTTGCCATATTTGGAAATACTTACCAAGCAAAAAAATCAACACATGCGGAAACTTTATTCCACTTGTTGGAGCGGCGTAATGCCCAGCTTTGCATTTGCAGGGAGTTTTATAACTTCCTGACTTCCGACCTGCACATGACTATTGCTTCCGCCGAACTCTTCGACGGAGACGATTTTACAGCAGATATGGTCATCAGTATCGGGGGCGACGGTACGTTCCTGAAAGCAGCCAGCCGGGTAGGCAAAAAGAATATTCCCATTCTGGGCATCAATACCGGCCGCCTCGGTTTCCTGGCAGACATTTCTCCGGAAGAGATGGAAGAGACTTTCGATGAGATTTATAATAACCACTACAAGGTGGAAGAACGTAGCGTGTTGCAATTACATTGTGATGACAAAAAATTGATGGAATCGCCTTATGCACTCAATGAAATTGCTGTATTGAAACGCGATAGTTCTTCAATGATCAGCATTCATACTGCTATTAACGGTGCCCATCTCACCACTTATCAGGCGGACGGGTTGGTGGTATCCACCCCTACCGGTTCCACGGCTTATTCGTTGAGTGTCGGTGGTCCGGTTATCGTGCCTCATAGCAAAACAATTGCTATCACTCCGGTGGCTCCGCATAGTTTGAATGTCCGCCCCATCGTTATTTGTGATGATTGGGAAATCACTCTTGACGTAGAAAGCCGCAGCCACAGTTTTCTGGTTGCCATCGACGGTCGTAGTGAATCCTGCAAAGAAACAACCCGTCTGCGAATCTCACGGGCTGATTACAGCATTAAGGTAATCAAACGCTTCAATCATGTGTTCTTTGATACGCTTCGCAATAAATTGATGTGGGGGGCAGATGTAAGATAAAAAACATTATCAGACGACTTCTGAGATTGAATATATAGCAAAATTAAGGGGTTGATTTTTGATGGAATCAGCCCCTATTAATTTATTTATGTATGAAAAAAAGTTTTCTCAATTAGAGAGCACCTACTTCTTTCAATGCAGCGTTAGTTCCGTGAACAGCCTTAGCGCTGGCAGCAAATTTTTCTTTTTCGTCAGCAGTCAGTTCCAATTCAACGATTTTTTCAATACCGTTCTTGCCCAGGATAACGGGAACACCGATACA
>ERZ650918.1887-NODE-1887-length-16155-cov-3.284161_pt1 | contig 16155 bp, 15 predicted proteins | sample MGYA00514758_ERZ650918 | MGnify/ENA metagenome assembly ERZ650918 | reverse complement strand
TCAATATGATATAATATTTTTCGGAAATCGAGCTGATACACTCCTTTAATTGCGGAGGAAGGGTGTGCGAACTCTTTTATTTTCTATGTCTCAACAAAGATATAAAAAGTAATTGTATTAGACTTGATTTATATTTTTGTCCATATATTGTTAAAAAAAAGACAAGGACTAGCGGCTGTTATTTACGGGCGCTATATATCGGGGCAAATTGCTTTTGGACCCTGATATCATTATTTGAGCAACATGAATTTATCTGAACAACTAAGAAAGGATAATGTTAAGTATGAAGTACAGTTATTATCCGGGTTGTACCCTGAGAAACAAGGCGAAAGATCTGGACGAATATGCCAGAGCCAGCGCCAGAGCACTTGGGTTTGAACTGGAAGAGATCGAAGACTGGCAGTGCTGCGGCGGTGTATATCCGCTGGGAACAGATGAGATTGCCAGCAAACTTTCTTCTGTTCGTGCATTAAATGATGCAAAAGAAAAAGGTCAGGATCTTGTTACGCTTTGTTCTGCATGTCATCACGTAATCAAACGTGTAAACGATGATATGAAAAATGTGGAGGACATCCGCACAAGAGCAAATAATTATATGCAGCTTGAGCAGCCTTATGAAGGTGAGACAAACGTACTTCATTATTTAGAGGTACTGCGTGACAGAGTGGGATTTGATGAATTAAAGAAAAAGGTGGTAAAACCGCTGACAGGAAGAAAAATAGGTGCCTACTATGGCTGTCTGCTTCTTCGTCCAAGCTCAGTACTGGCATTTGATGACCCGGAAAATCCAACCATTATTGAAGATTTTATCCGTGCGATCGGAGCAGAACCTGTTATTTACGGTTACCGCAACGAGTGCTGCGGAGGATATATTTCCCTGAAAGAAAAAGAAATGAGCGGAAAAATGGTTGACCGCATCATGGATTCTGCAGCCGGAATGGGAGCAGAAGAACTGATCACAGCCTGTCCGCTGTGCCTGTATAATCTGAACACCAGCACAAGTGCAAACAAGCTTCCGGTTCATTACTTTACAGAACTGCTTGCAGAGGCACTGGGTCTGAAAGAGGAGGTGCAGGAATAATGAAAACAGCAAGAGATAATGCAGAAAAGATCAAAGAGATCAGCGGTGCAAATCCTCAGAAATGTATGAAATGCGGCAAATGTTCCGCAACCTGCCCTGCTTTTAATGAAATGGATATCAAGCCACATCAGTTTGTATCCTATGTTGTAAATGAAGATATCGAAGCACTTGTCAATTCAAAGTCTCTCTGGAAATGCCTTTCCTGCTTCGCCTGTGTAGAGCGTTGTCCAAGAGATGTAAAACCGGGAAAGATCATCGATGCAGCAAGACAGTTAGTTGTCCGTGAAAAAGGCGGCGATTATCTGAAAGCAGATGAGATACCACAGCTTCTTGATCCGGAACTGCCACAGCAGCTTCTGGTAAGTGCGTTCAGAAGATATAAGAGATAAATGAGAGAAAGTTGGAGGTGAACTCATTGCAGAGAATAGGAGTATTTGTCTGTCATTGCGGAAGTAACATTGCAGCTACTGTAGATGTGAAAAAAGTAGTGGAAATGGCAAAACTGGAGCCTGGAGTTGTCCATGCAGAAGATTATCAGTATATGTGTTCTGAAGCAGGACAGGCAAAAATAGATGCTGCAATTAAAGAAAAAGGTCTGACAGGAATGGTAGTATGTTCCTGTTCACCACGTATGCACGAAACAACATTCAGAAAGGCTGCTGAAAGAGCCGGACTGAACCCATACATGGTAGAAATTGCAAACATCCGTGAGCATTGTTCCTGGATCCATAAGGATATGGAAGAAGCTACAAAAAAAGCGGTTATCCTTATGAGAGCAGCCGTTGCAAAAGTAAACTTAAATGCACCGCTTCAGCCGGGTGAGAGCCGTGTAACAAAACGTGCACTGGTTATCGGCGGCGGTATCGCAGGTATTCAGACAGCGATTGATATCGCAGATGCCGGATATGAAGTAGATATCGTGGAGAAAGAGCCGAGTATCGGAGGAAGAATGTCCCAGATTGATAAGACATTCCCGACACTGGACTGCTCGTCCTGTATCCTGACACCGAAAATGGTGGAAGCTTCCGCACATGAAAAGATCACGCTGTATACATATAGTGAAGTAGAAAAAGTAAGCGGATTCGTAGGTGATTTTACGGTTGATATCCGTAAAAAAGCAAGAAGCGTAGACATGGATAAATGTACAGGCTGTGGTGTTTGCCAGGAAAAATGTCCTTCCAAAAAGACTCCAAGTGAATTTAACCGTGGACTGAGCAACAGAAGTGCGATCTACACACCGTTTGCACAGGCAATCCCGAATGTACCGGTTATTGACAGAGAACATTGTATCAAATTCAAGACCGGAAAATGTGGTGTCTGCTCAAAGGTATGTCAGGCAGGTGCGATTGATTACGATCAGAAAGACGAGATCATCACACAGAAATATGGTGCAATTGTTGTAGCAACCGGTTTTGATATGATCAAACTGGATAAATATGATGAATATGCATACAATCAGAGCCCGGATGTTATTACATCTCTGGAACTGGAGCGTATCATGAATGCAGCAGGTCCGACAAAGGGACATCTGGAGCGTATGTCAGACCATAAAGCACCAAAGAAAATGGTATTTGTACAGTGTGTCGGATCAAGATGTTCTGATGAAAGAGGAAAGAGCTACTGCTCTAAAATCTGCTGTATGTATACTGCAAAACATGCAATGCTGATCCGTGATAAATATCCGGATGTAGATGTTACCGTATTCTATATTGATGTTCGTACACCAGGTAAGAACTTTGACGAGTTCTATCGCCGTGCGGTAGAAGAATATGGCGTTCACTACATCAAAGGCCAGGTAGGAAAGGTTGTTCCGCAGGAAAACGGACAGCTGCTTGTACAGGCTTCTGACCTTCTGGACAACAAACAGATCCTGATGGAAGCTGACATGGTTGTTCTGGCAGCAGCAATCGAGCCGAACCCGGATGTAAGAAAGATCGCTACCATGCTGACAGCAAGTATCGATACAAACAACTTCCTGACAGAAGCACACGCAAAACTGCGTCCGGTAGAATCTCCGACAGCAGGTATCTTCCTGTCCGGTGTATGTCAGGGACCAAAAGATATTCCGGAGACAGTATCTCAGGCTGGTGCCGCAGCAGTAAAAGCAATTGGTCTGCTTGCAAAAGATAAACTGATGACCAATCCATGTACTGCAAAACCAGATGAACTGCTGTGTAATGGATGTTCTACATGTGCAAATGTTTGCCCTTACGGTGCAATCAGCTATATTGACAAAGAAGTAAACGACCACGGTATCCGTGAAGTACGCCGTATTGCCCAGGTAAACAGTGCTCTGTGTCAGGGCTGTGGTGCTTGTACCGTTGCCTGCCCATCCGGTTCTATGGATCTGCAGGGCTTCTCTAACAGACAGATCTTAGCGGAGGTAGATGCAATATGTCGATAGAAAATACTGAATTCAGACCGAAAATTGTAGCATTCTGCTGTAACTGGTGTAGTTATGCAGGTGCTGACCTTGCCGGCAGCAGCCGTCTGGTTTATCCGGCCGATGTAAAGATCATCCGCGTACCTTGCTCCTGCAGAGTAAACCCGATGTTTATCTTAAGAGCATTTGAAAAAGGTGCGGACGGCGTTATCATGTGTGGATGCCATCCGGGAGACTGCCATTACAGTACAGGTAATTATTATGCAAGAAGACGTATGACACTGCTGTTCTCCATGCTGGACTTTATCGGTGTGGAAAACGGACGTACACGAGTAGAGTGGGTGTCTGCGGCTGAAGGTGTGAAATTCTCTCAGACTATGAACGAGTTTGCAGAGAAGATTCATTCTCTTGGTAAAAACGTAAGATTGGAGGATTTGAGATGCAGGAAGAATTGATCAAACGTGCGAAAGAACTGTTAGCAGACGGTACCGTGGCACGCGTGCTTGGCTGGAAAGCCGGCGATCTGCCTTATAATCCGGAACCATCTTATTTTGAAAACGAAGACCAGCTGAAGAATTTTGTATACAATGGATTTTGCGGTGCAAACCTGAGCAAATACATGATCGAAGCTTCCAAGCTGGAAGGAAAAACACTGGTATTCTTAAAACCATGTGATACATACAGCTTTAACCAGCTGATCAAAGAACATCGTGTAGACAGAGAAAAAGCTTTTATCATCGGTGTTGGATGTAAAGGTAAACTGTCCATCGAAAAGATCAGAGAGCAGGGCATCAAAGGTATCGAAAGCATTACAGGTGCCGAGATGACAGATGATGCAGAAACTCTGACGATCCAGACAATTTATGGCGAAAAGACCTGCACTTATGCATCTGCAATGCTGGGACGCTGCCATGTCTGCAAAGGAAAAGAGCATCAGGTATACGATGAGCTGATCGGCGAATCCAAAGATACCAAAGATGCAGATCGTTTTGCAGAAGTAGAGAAGATTGAAGCAATGTCTCCGGAAGAGAGATTTGCATTCTTCCAGAACGAATTATCAAAATGTATCCGCTGTAATGCCTGCCGTAACGTATGTCCGGCATGCAGCTGCCGTAAATGTGTGTTTGACAGCACAAAATTCGACAGTGCACAGAAGGCAAATGTGGATGATTTCGAAGAGAAGATGTTCCACATTATCCGTGCATTCCACGTAGCAGGACGTTGTACGGATTGTGGCGAGTGCAGCCGTGTATGTCCGCAGGGTATTCCGCTGCATCTGTTCAACCGTAAATTTATCAAAGATATTGACAAATTCTACGGAGAATATCAGGCAGGAGAGGATACAGATTCGAAAGCACCACTGACAAACTTTACATTTGACGATGTAGAGCCAAGCATTGTTGGAGAAAGGGGATAATGTATGTACAAGATAGCGAAAAGTAATTTGCCGGCATTATTCCGTGCAATCGCAGAAACAAAAGAACTGTATCTGCCAATCAGAAGAGCAGGACAGGTAAATTTCGGACCTTGGAGCGAAGACGCAGAAGTTGACGTTGAAACTTTAAAGACCGTAAAATCTCCAAAAGATGTATTCTTTCCACAGAGCGAAAATCTGTATAGCTGTGAGAGAGAAGGCAAAGACATCAAGATCGAGCCTCAGGCATTACAGGATCAGGAGTTTGTTGTATTTGGCATGAAAGCCTGCGACATCAAAGGTGTAGAAGTACTGGATAAAGTATTTTTAGCTGATCCGATCGATACATTTTATGCTGCAAGAAGAGATCACGGAATCATCGTTGCCATGGCATGTCATGAACCGGAAGAAAGCTGTTTCTGTAAGGTATTTGGCGTAGACTGTGCAGATCCGGAAAAATCAGCGGCAGACGTTGCTGTATGGATGCTGGGCGATGACCTGATCTGGAAAGCAATCACAGAAAAAGGTGAGGCACTGACAAAAGCAGTGGAAAGCCTGCTTGAAAATGCAGATGCCGACAGCGACAAGCTGGAAGAAGAAAAGAACAACATCCGTGCGATCGTAGAAAAACTTCCGTATACCAATCTTTCCCTGGAAGGATGGGGCGGAGACAAACTGGAAGAGAAATTCAATTCTCCGAAATGGGAAGAGCTGTACAAACCATGTCTTGCATGTGGAACCTGTACTTTTGTATGCCCGACCTGCCAGTGCTACGATATCAAGGATTATGATACAGGACACGGTGTTCAGAGATACCGTTGCTGGGATTCCTGCATGTACTCTGATTTCACAATGATGGCTCACGGAAACAACCGTACAAGCCAGATGCAGCGTTTCCGTCAGAGATTCATGCACAAGCTGGTTTATTTCCCGGCAAACAATGATGGCATGTATTCCTGCGTTGGATGTGGACGTTGTGTGGAGAAATGCCCGTCCTCTTTAAATATCGTTAAAGTTATCAAAAGCATGGGAGGTGAACAGTAATGAGCGAATGTACCTGTCATAAAAATTATACACTGGATACACTGATTCCGAAGGTTGGTGTGATCACAAAGATCACGCAGGAAACACCGGATGTAAAAACATTCTGTGTAACTGCTCCGGGCGGCGGAAAACTGTTCGAACATATGCCGGGACAGTGTGCAATGGTATGTGTACCGGGTGTCGGAGAGGCAATGTTCTCCATTACTTCATCCCCTACAAATAAAGAATATCAGGAATTCAGTATTAAAAAATGTGGTGTACTGACAGACTGTCTGCACAGCCTGGAAGTTGGCGATGAGATTACTGTCCGTGGACCTTACGGAAATAATTTTCCGGTAGATACAGAGCTGAAAGGCAAAAATCTGCTGTTTATCGCCGGTGGTATCGGACTTGCACCACTGCGTTCCGTTATCAACTATGTACTGGATAATCGTGATGACTACGGAACGGTTGACATCCTGTATGGATCACGTTCCGCAGATGACCTCGTAAAACTGAAAGAGATCCAGGAAGTATGGGCAAAGACTCCGGGTGTCAATGTACATCTGACGATCGACCGTCCGCAGGAAGGCTGGGACGGCCATGTGGGATTTGTTCCGACTTACCTGAAAGAAATCGGTTTTTCAACAGACAAGACCGCTCTGGTCTGCGGACCGCCAATCATGATCAAGTTTGTACTTGCAGGACTGGAAGAGCTGGGCTTCAACCGTTCTCAGTGCTATACAACACTGGAACTTCGTATGAAATGTGGTATCGGTAAATGCGGACGCTGCAACATCGGTTCCAAATATGTCTGCAAAGACGGTCCGGTATTCCGTTGCGATGAAGTAGACGAGTTGCCGAACGAGTACTAAGAAAAGGATCACTAGACAAAGTACAGAAAGGAATGGTACGACAAAATGCAGGAAATGGTAAATGTATATTTTTTCGGTAAAAAATACAGTGTTCCGGCAGATTTAACAATCATGACAGCTATGGAATATGCAGGCTACACCCTGAAAAGAGGATGTGGCTGCCGTCATGGATTCTGTGGAGCATGTGCAACTATTTATAGAATCAAAGGACAGAACGAACTGAAAACATGTCTTGCCTGTCAGACACAGGTTCAGGAAGGTATGTATGTAGCAAGCATTCCATTCTTCCCGACAGACAAGAGAACTTACGACATCGAAGAGATCAGACCGACCGAGCAGATCATGATGGAACTGTATCCGGAAATCTACAGCTGTATCGGATGTAATGCATGTACAAAAGCATGTACACAGAACCTGAATGTTATGCAGTATATTGCATACGCTCAGAGAGGCGAATTTGAAAAATGTGCAGAAGAATCCTTCGACTGTGTAAGCTGCGGATGTTGTTCTGTAAGATGCCCGGCTGGTATTTCTCATCCGATGGTAGGTCTTCTGGCAAGACGTCTCACAGGTAAATATATCGCGCCTAAGAGCGAACATCTGGAGAAACGTGTAGAAGAAATCCACGAAGGTAAATATGATGATCTGATCGAGCAGATCATGCAGAAACCGATCACAGAGATGCAGGAACTTTACAACAACAGAGAAATTGAGAAATAGGGAGGGCGTAAAACATGTATGCACCATATCCAGAAAATATGATGGAATCCATCAAAAAGGTAGAGGCTACAAGAGCACAGCGTATGGCAACAGAGCCAAGACGTCTGACAGCTGAAGAGAAAGACGCTCTTCTTGAGAAATTCCATCCGGATTATAATCCAGACGCGTTTGCAGAAATCAAAGTAGGACCAAACAAAGGACAGAAAGCTCCTCTGGAACTGGCAGAAATGCTTCATTCAACAAGCCGTCTGATCAACGAAAAAATTGACCTTACAAAAATTGATTATGACGTAGATGTACTTGTGATCGGCGGTGGCGGTGCAGGTTCTTCCTGTGCAATCGAAGCACATAATGCAGGTGCTGACGTTATGATCGTTACAAAGCTTCGTATCGGTGATGCCAACACCATGATGGCAGAAGGCGGCATTCAGGCTGCGGATAAGCCGAACGATTCTCCGGCACAGCACTTCCTTGACTGCTACGGCGGTGGTCACTTTGCTGCGGACAAGGAACTGGTTTATAAGCTGGTTACCGAGGCTCCGGACGGCATTGAATGGCTGCAGGATCTGGGCGTTGAGTTCGATAAGGACGCAGAAGGCAACATGATCACCACCCACGGCGGCGGTACTTCCCGTAAGAGAATGCACGCTGCGAAGGACTATTCCGGTGCAGAGATCATGCGTACCCTGCGTGACGAAGTGCTGAACCGTAAGATTCCGGTAGTGGATTTCACTTCTGCAATCGAACTGATCATGGACGACAAGGGTCACTGTGCTGGTGCCGTTCTGATGAACATGGAAACCGGCGAGATCCTGATCGCCAAGGCAAAGGTTGTTATCATTGCTACCGGCGGTGCAGGCAGAATGCACTATCAGGGCTTCCCGACTTCCAACCACTACGGTGCAACCGCAGACGGTCTGGTGCTGGCTTATCGTGTGGGTGCTCCGCTGCGTGAGCAGTACACCCTGCAGTATCACCCGACCGGTGCTGCATTCCCGGAACAGATCTTCGGTGCACTGGTTACCGAAAAGGTTCGTTCTCTGGGTGCAAAGCTGGTAAACGTAGACGGCGAAGTCTTCATGAACCCGCTGGAAACTCGTGACGTTACCGCATCTACCGTTATTCGTGAATGCCGCCGTGGCAAGCAGGTAGACACTCCGACCGGTGGTCAGGGTGTATGGCTGGACGCTCCGATGATCGACATTATTCACGGCGAAGGCACGATCGAAAAGCGGATTCCGGCAATGCTGAGAATGTTCCTGAAGTATGGCATCGACATTCGGAAGCAGCCGATGCTGATCTATCCGACTCTGCACTACCAGAACGGTGGTGTCAAGGTTGGCACAGACAGCCAGACCTGCGTAGAAAACCTGTTCGTTGCCGGCGAAGCTGCTGGTGGTGTACACGGTGAAAACAAACTGATGGGTAACTCTCTCCTGGACGTTATCGTATTCGGTCGTAACGCTGGTAAGTACGCTGCTGCAAAGGCAAAGACTGTTGAAGTCGGCAAGCTGACTCTGGATCACGTTGCAAAGTTCGAAAAGGAACTGGCTGACGCTGGTATCCAGCCGGACGAAGTTTCTCCGAAGCTGCTGCCGGATTATACCCGCAAGGTAAACGACTAAAAACGTCTGTCACAGACAGCAATATCATATAGAAAGAGCCGATGATGCGGAAGCGTGTCATCGGCTCTTTTGTGAACTTTTTTCTTTTTACTTGACAAGATTCATGAAGTTGGGTATAATATAAGAGTAAAAGAGAGTAGCTGGCAGGAGATTCTCCTGTTTATGCGGCGTCAGTACGGTCGTTTGAGAAAATGACCCGCTTCATATCTAAACGGCAAGACTTTTACGGAGCACGTTTGACAGGAAAGCTGTCGGTTCCGTATGGTCTTGCCGTTTTTTTCTGTCCGTGCCTGTCCGCCCCGTATGCTACAAAGGAAAGGAATGTTGTACATGAACGAACATTATCGGCAGAAACTCGAAGAACTCTGTCAGGAGTTAGGCACATGTCCAGAGGGACTATCGTCGGAAACTGCGGCGAAACATCTGGAACAGTATGGGAAAAATGCCATTGCAGAGGCGAAAAAAAAGCCGACGTGGCTGATTTTTCTGGAACAGTTCAAGGATTTTCTGGTCATTATTCTGATCATTGCCGCCCTGATCTCTGCATTTACCGGCGATCTGGAAAGCTTCATTGTCATTATCGCCGTAATTACCATGAATGCGATTCTGGGAACGGTGCAGACTGTCAAGGCGGAAAAGTCGCTCTCCAATCTGAAAAAACTGTCGTCGCCTACGGCAAAGGTGCTCCGTGACGGACAGACAGCAATCCTGCCGGCAGAGGAGATCACTGTTGGTGACGTAGTCCTGCTGGAAGCCGGCGACCAGATCCCCGCGGACGGCAGACTGATCGACTGTGCATCACTTCAGACAAACGAAAGTGCCCTCACCGGCGAAAGCACCAATGTGGAAAAATCTCTGGACACCATTACAGATGAAGTGCCGCTGGCAGACCGGAAGAATATGGTGTATTCCGGTGGATTTGTCACCTACGGACGCGGTGCGTACGTGGTTACAGAAGTGGGCATGCAGACCGAAGTGGGAAAGATCGCTTCCCTGATCCAGAACGCAGAGGCTCGGAAAACCCCGCTGCAAATCACACTGGACCAGTTCGGCAAGCGGCTTTCTATCGGTATCATGATCGTCTGTGCACTGGTGTTCGTGCTGAGCTCCCGCGTGCAGAACATGTCGGTGGGCGGTGCAAGAGCCACCTTCTTTGCCTATGCACTGCTCAACGGCATGGTGCTGAGCTACTACTTCCTGATATTTGATCTGGGCACTCTGGTGCTGGCCTTCCTTGCCACCTCGCTGTACTTCGGCTTGATGGCGGTCTACGGCACTACTACCCACAAGGATCTGTCCGGCTGGGGTCCCAAGCTGATGATGGGCCTGTTCGCGCTCATCATCACCGGCTTTGTGGGCATGCTGTTCGGCATGAGCTTCCTCACCACGGTGCTGTACAGCGCTGTCGGTCTGGTGGTGTTCATGCTGCTGACCGCCTACGACACCCAGAAGCTGAGCCAGATGTACTCCTACTACGCAGGGGACAGCGAGCTGGCGGAAAAGGCTTCCATCTACGGCGCACTGACGCTGTATCTGGACTTCATCAACATCTTCCTGTATGTTGTGCGCCTGCTGGGCATGAACAGCCGCAGCCGCAACAATTAAATCAAATTTTCCGGAGCCGCCGTGCAGAGCGTTTGCACGGCGGCTCTTTTTGTCAGAATGCCTGCTTTGAATCATGATAACTGTGCGATTTGCCAAAAATCGAGGAAAAGGTTGACAGAATGCGGGGGGGGGGTAAAATTTGTGTGGTGATGCGGCAGACGATGTTTGCGGCAGCAGCACACAGAGCTTATTTTTATTGAGGAGGGGTTTCGAATGAAACTGTTCAAAAAGGTTCTCGCCGCAGCCCTCGCGGGCGTGCTGGCACTGTCCGTCCTGACGGGCTGCAACAACAGCAATAGTGTGGCTACCGTGAAAATGCTCGATGCGCTGAATGACTGGGCGAAGGTCTATGGTGTGGATACTACCTTCGAAAAGGGCAATAAAGAATTGCAGGAACAGGTAAACGCACTGGTGAAGACCGTGGATGAGGTCGGCAAGGGCATCGATTTTGGAGATGCCAAGGACTTCGATGATGTGTACAACGCCATTATGAAAGATAAAGCTGCAAGGCTGAAGCTGGGGGCTTGGGCAGCGAAGTTTACTCAAGCAAATGTTGGTGATGGTTCGCCGCTGTATGAGTGTGGCTTTGCCGATATTAGCGTAGCGCTGTCTGCAAGTAGCAATAAGAACATTTACTATGCAGGTCAGCTGATGACTTCCATAGGCCCCATCAATGCTCCTGACACGGAGTGGGATAATGGTGAGCCTAATTGGACTGTGGGTGACAAATCTTATGTTGCCGTTGCGACCGGCGAGGTTGGCGGTAAGAAGTACATGATCGCGCTCTTCCAGACCACTGCCGTAACGAATCCGGAATATAATAAGGGTTGAGTCTCAGCCGCAGCAATACCCGCACACTGAACCATGAACCCGTTAGGCCCCGGTCATCCGGGGCCTTTTTGCGTCCTGATGAATAAACCTCGCTCTGCCGCTCCAAACTACCACCAAAGAAACGATTCCGTACACAAAGATGGATTGGAGTAACGAACGATGGAGCAATTCAGAAAGTTTTTGCGGGACAAAGCCTTTGCGCTGGTGCTCACCGCCTGCCTGCTGGCGGCGGCAGCGGCCGGGGTGTGGGCCGTGCGCACCGTGCGCAATGAGCTGAAGAAGAATCTGGACGCGGTGCGAAGCCCGTCCAGCACCGCCCCCGGCATCGACGAGGGCATCAACACATCGCCCGGCGTTGCCGGAGAGGAGGAAGCCGAATGGCAGCAGCAGAACGCACCCGCAGCAAACAGCGTGGCCAATGTGCCAAAAGCCGACAGCTCGTCCGGTGGGGCTGCGTCCTCTTCTGGTGCGCAGTCTGGCTCTGGTTCGGTGCGCGAACCCTCCGCGCTGCAAACCGAGTCCTTGCCTGCCAGCAGTTCGGATGCGCCTGCCTCCACGCAGCCTGTCTCGGGGCGCGTCTTAAACAGCTACAGCGGCGATGAGCTGGTCTACAGCAAGACGCTGGGTGACTGGCGCACCCACAACGGTGTGGACTACGCCGCCAGCAGGGGCGCGGAAGTGACCGCCCCGGCGGCAGGCAAGGTGGTGGAGACCGGCACGGACGACAAGTGGGGGCCTGTGGTCGCCATCGAAGATGCTTCCGGCAGGATCTGGCGGGTCTGCGGTACGACGGACGCCAAGGTGAAGAAGGGCGACACCGTCTCGGCCGGGCAGACCATCGGCAAGGTGGGCAGCGTGAGCTGTGAGTGTGCCGAGGAGAGCCACATCCACTTGGAAGTCATGGAGGGCGAAAAGTATCTCGACCCCATCAAGGCCATGAAATAAGCAAAATTTTCCGGGCAGGTGCAGCAGAACGCTGTACCTGCTTTTTTCACATTGCTTTTGGCGGTCGATTCTGGTATGATAAACTAGAATAAGTGTGAAGACAGAAGAAAAAGCGGAGGAAACGAAACATGAAGGTCTTAGTGGTAGGCGGCGGTGCTGCCGGCCTGATGGCGGCGGGCGCGGCCCTGCGGCAGGGGCATGAGGTGACGGTGCTGGAACATATGGAAAAGCCGGCTCAGAAAATTCTCGTTACCGGCAAGGGCCGCTGCAATGTGACCAACGACTGCACCGCAGAGGAATTTCTGCACCATGTGCGGACGAACCCCCGCTTTCTGTTCTCGTCGCTGGGGGCTTTCCCACCGGCCAAGACGATGGAACTGTTTGAGTCTCTCGGTGTGGAGCTGAAAGTGGAGCGCGGACGCCGGGTATTCCCGGTGTCCGACAAGGCCGAAGAGATCCGGCAGGCCCTTCTGCGGTACGCAGACGGAGCGGACATCGTCCACGACGGGGCAAAAAAGCTGCTGCTGGAGCCGCTGGCCCAGTCGGAAGAAGCGCCTGCTGCGCCGGAAGATCCGCGCCACCCGAAAAAGAAAAAAAACGGGCCGGCCTATCGCTGCGTAGGAGTGCGGGGAACTTCGGGCCGGGAGTACAAAGCGGACGCCGTGCTGGTGGCAACGGGCGGCCTGAGCTACCCCACCACCGGCTCCACCGGCGACGGCTACAAGCTGGCCCGGCAGGCGGGCCACACCCTCGTGGAGCCTGTCCCCAGCCTTGTCAGTCTCGTGAGCCATGACGCCGACTGCAAGAAGATGATGGGCCTCGCTCTCAAGAACGTGACTCTCACCCTCCACGAGGACGGCAAACCTATCTTCGAGGAGCAGGGCGAGATGCTGTTCACCCACTTCGGCATCAGCGGGCCGCTGACCCTCAGCGCGTCGAGCCATCTGGGCGACATGAAAAAGCACAAGTACGAAGCTTTTATTGATTTGAAGCCTGCCCTCAGTGAGGAACAGCTTTATGACCGCATCACCCGGGACTTTGCCCTTCTGGCGAACCACGCGGCGCAGGGCGCACTGGTGAAGCTGCTGCCGTCCAGTATGCAGCCGGTCATGGTGGCCCGCTGGGGCATCGACCCGGCCACCAGGGCAAACCAGATCACCCGGGAGCAGAAGCGGGAACTGGTACAGCTGATGAAGCACTGGCGGGTGTCCATCGACGCCCGGGGCGACCTGGCCCACGCGGTCATCACGTCGGGCGGCGTGTCGGTGCGGGAGGTCGACCCCAAGACCATGCAGAGCAAAAAGGCCCTCGGCCTCTACTTTGCAGGCGAGGTGCTGGATGTGGACGCCTATACTGGCGGCTACAATCTGCAAATCGCATTCTGCACGGCACAGAGTTTTGCGAATCATCTGGAATGACCTCTCAGTCTGCTTCGCAGACGGCCCCCTCGTTAGGGCAACAACGACTGCCGCCAGCGGTGGAACGGCGTCAGCCGTGACGGAGAGGTTTAAGCGGCTGGAAATTTCAGATTCATATAAAAGGAGATATAAAAATGATTTCTGTTGCGATCGACGGGCCTGCGGGCGCAGGCAAATCTACGCTGGCGCGGCGTCTGGCTGCGGACTTCGGCTACATTTATGTGGACACCGGTGCGATGTTCCGTACCATCGGCCTTTATGCCCTCCGCGCGGGCAAAGAACCGAAGGACAACGAGGCAGTCGATGCGCTGTTGCCCAATATCACCCTCGAGTTTGCTTTTATCGAGGGCGAACAGCATATCTATCTGAATGGCGAGGACGTCAGCACGGCCATCCGCACCGAAGAGGTGGGAATGGCGGCTTCTGCCGTGGGTGCAAATCCGGCGGTGCGCGCCTTCCTGCTGGAGATGCAGCGGGACATGGCCAAGACGCAGAACATCCTGATGGATGGCCGCGACATCGGCACCGTGGTGCTGCCCAATGCGACTGTGAAGATCTTCCTCACCGCCAGCCCGGAGGCCCGTGCCACCCGCCGCTGGAAAGAGTACCAGCAGAAGGGCATCGATACCCCCTATGAAGATGTGCTGGCCGACGTCAAGCAGCGCGACTATCAGGACACCCACCGCGCCGCAGCCCCCCTCAAGCAGGCAGACGATGCCGTGCTGCTGGACACTTCGGAGCTGAATTTTGAGCAGAGCTTTGAGGCCATGAAGAAAATTATCACGGAGAAGGTCAGATGATACTATATTATATTCTGGTCCCGCTGGCATGGCTGGTGTTCCACATCGGCTTCCGCGTCCGGTGTGAGGGCAGGGAGAACTTGAAAAAAATCGGCACGAAGGGCTGCATCATTGCCCCAAACCATATCTCAGCCATCGACCCGGTGTTCGTCGTCATCACCCGGTTCTGGGGCCAGCGGATGACAGTGTTTGCCAAGAAAGAGCTGTTCGAGATAAACGCATTCCTGTCGTGGTTCTTCCGGTGCGCCGGTGCAGTCTGTGTCCGCGGCACGAAAGAAGAGGTCAGCGTCATCGACGACACCGTGAAAAAGTGTCAGGAGGGCGGCACACTGCTGCTCTTCCCGGAGGGTACGCGGGAGCAGGAGGGAAAGTTCCTTCCCCTCAAGAGCGGCCTCTTCGTCATCGCGGCGGCAGCAAATGTGGACGTCGTGCCTTGCCGTATCTACTACGACACCCCTGATGGTAAGATGAAGCTGTTCTGCAAGGTGCGTGTCATCTTCGGCGAGCCCATGCCCGCTGCACAGTTTGCAATGGAAGGCCGCCGCGACATAAAGAAACTGCGGGAAAATAAGCAGGCCGTTCTGGATGCGTGGAGTGAATTGTGATGAACCTCTCAGTCTCGCTATCGCTCGACAAGGCCGAGTTGCGGCTCCCAGCATCCGCTTCGCATTGCTTGCGTCTCGCTGGCCGCTGCCCCAACAGCGACTCCCTGTTTCCGCCACTGGCGGCGGTCGTCGCTGCTGCCCCTAATAGGGAAGCCCTCTGGCGAAGAGATGAAGCCTTGCGGAATGCCAAAGCCTCCCCTCGGTAGGGAAGGTGGCATCGCGCAGCGATGACGGAGAGGTTGAATTTAGGAGAGTACAATGGAAATCAGACTTGCAAAGACTGCGGGTTTCTGCTTCGGCGTGGACCGCGCGGTCAAGCTGACCTACGGTCTGCTGGATGAGGGCCGCAAGGTGGCCACCCTCGGCCCCCTCATCCACAACCCCCAGACCGTGGAGGACCTTGAGCGCCGGGGCGCACTGGTAGCAGACACCCCCGCTGATGTCCCTACGGGCTACGAGGTGGTCATCCGCAGCCACGGTGTCCCCCGCAGTATTTACGACGAGCTGGACGCCCGGGGCTGCACTTATCACGATGCCACCTGCCCCTTCGTGAAGAAGATACAGAAGATCGCTTCCGAGGCCGAAGCCGCCGGTGCAGTGCTCGTGGTGGCCGGTGATGCGTCCCATCCGGAGGTGCAGGGCATCGTCGGACATACCCGGGGAGAGGTATTCGTTTTCAGCGATTTGGCCCAGCTGAAGGCGTGGAAAGGGCCTTCTGACCCCCAAAAGCCCATTTTTGCAGTTGCACAGACCACATTTCAGGTAACAAAATGGCAAGAAAGTTCGGAGTTTCTCAAAAAAGCCTATACAAACGCCCGAATTTTTGATAC
>ERZ650918.1866-NODE-1866-length-16278-cov-10.735930_pt1 | contig 16278 bp, 13 predicted proteins | sample MGYA00514758_ERZ650918 | MGnify/ENA metagenome assembly ERZ650918 | reverse complement strand
CGCAGCTGCCGGAGCGGTGCTTAAGCCGCAAGGCGGGAATTGTGCGGTGTTGCCCCAGATAAACAAACCAACGCAAGGAGGCTTTTTTATGTATTATTCCAGCGGTAACTATGAAGCTTTTGCCCGTCCCGAAAAACCGGAGGGCGTTGACCACAAGAGTGCCTACCTTATCGGCAGCGGCCTGGCCGCGCTGTCCGCCGCATGCTTTATGGTGCGTGACGGCCAGATGAAGGGCGAGCACATCCATGTGCTGGAAAAGGACCCCATCCCCGGTGGTGCCTGCGATGGCTACAAGTACCAGGACATCGGTTACGTTATGCGCGGCGGCCGTGAGATGGACAACCACTTCGAGTGCATGTGGGATTTGTTCCGCTCCATCCCCTCCATTGAGGATGAGAACGTCACCGTGCTGGACGAGTATTACTGGCTGAACAAGCACGATCCCAACTACAGCCTGTGCCGCGCCACCGTCAACTGCGGCGAGGATGCCCACACCGATGGCAAGTTCGGCCTGTCTGACAAGGGTGCCATGGAGATTTTGAAGCTGTTCATGACCCCGGACGAGCAGTTGTACGATAAAAAGATCACCGACTTCTTTGATGACGAAGTCCTGAACACCAACTTCTGGCTGTACTGGCGCACCATGTTCGCCTTTGAGAACTGGCACAGCGCCCTGGAGATGAAGCGCTACCTTCAGCGCTACATCCACCACATCGGCGGCCTGCCGGATTTCACCGCCCTGCGCTTTACCCGCTACAACCAGTATGAATCCATGATCCTGCCCATGGTCAAGTACCTGGAAAGCTATGGCGTGCAGTTCCATTACGGCGTCAAGGTGACCAACGTTGCCTTTGACTGCGCCAACGGCAAAAAGCAGGCCACCCGCATTGATACTCTGCGCGACGGCCACGAAGAGTGCATTGACCTGACCGAGAACGACCTGGTGTTCATCACCAACGGCGGCTGTGTCGAAAACTCCACCATTGGCAGCCAGACCACCGTTGCCCCCCTCAAGTTTGATCTGAAGGAAGGCGGCGGCTGGGATCTGTGGCGCAAGATCGCCGCCCAGGACCCCAGCTTCGGCCACCCGGACAAGTTCTGCTATGACCCGGAGCTGAGCAACTGGATGAGCGCCACCATCACCACGCTGGACCAGCGCATTGTGCCCTATATCAAAAAGATCTGCAAGCGCGATCCCTTCACCGGCAAGGTCGTCACCGGCGGCATTGTCTCCGTCAAGGATTCCAGCTGGCTGCTCAGCTGGACCCTGAACCGCCAGCAGCAGTTCCGCGACCAGCCCAAGGACCAGCTCTGCGTTTGGGTGTACAGTCTGTTCAGTGATAAGCCCGGCGATTACGTCAAGAAGCCCATGCGCGAATGCACCGGCGAGGAGATCTGCCAGGAATGGCTGTACCACATTGGTGTACCAGTTGACCAGATCGAGGATCTGGCTGCCAACAGTGCCAACACCGTGCCCTGCATGATGCCGTATATCGACGCTTTCTTTATGCCGCGCGCTGCTGGCGACCGCCCGGATGTTGTGCCCGAAGGCGCTGTGAATTTCGCTTTCATCGGCCAGTTTGCCGAGACCAAGCGCGATACCATCTTTACCACCGAGTATTCCATCCGCACCGGCATGGAAGCGGTTTACACCCTGCTGAACGTTGACCGCGGCGTACCGGAGGTCTGGGGCAGCGTATATGATATCCGCGACCTGCTGGATGCCACCGTAAAACTGCGCGACGGCAAAAAGGTCACCGATATGGAGATGAACGTTGTGCAGAAACTGGCCCTGAAAGAAGCTTTGAAGAAGCTGGCGGGCACCGAGATTGAAAAACTGCTGAAAGAATACAATGTGATCTGAAGCGTATCATCATTCTTCCATAAAAAACACTGCCCCGGCGGGATATCTTGTCCCGCCGGGGCGCTGCTTTATATGATTCTATTTAACATTTGCGTTTGCAATCTATTCTGCTTACCCCAAAATTGCAAAGCTCTGTGCACCCAGCACCAGCTCATCGCCCTTCACTTCGGCTTTGCCGATCACATGCAGCACGCGGGTACCGTCTTCCAGCTTCAGGGGCAGTTCTGCTTCCTCGCGGGCGGGGTTCACCGCGCAGATCAGCTTGCCGCGCTCCCAGGCAAACGGGCGGTAGCTGCCCTTTGCCTTGGGGGCAAACCGCACATGGAACGGCGCATCGGAATCCAGATCCCGGTGGCTGTGGCGGAAGTTCAGCACTCCCTGCACGGTATGCCACAGGCTGTCAGGGTCTGCCTGCTGGGCAGCCACGGTGGGGGCGTCCGCGGCATCGTCCACCGGCAGGTACAGCTTGTCGGCTGCGGCGGTAGAAAATCCCTTGTTGGCGCTGTTATCCCACTGCATGGGAGTGCGGGAACCGGTGCGGAAATAGCCGCCCTCCTTGGTGGGCAGCGGCAGATAGCGCATGCCGATCTCATCGCCATAATACACAAACGGTGCGCCGGGCAGGGTAAACAGCATGGCGTAAGCAATTTTCAGCTCATCCGGGGTCAAACCGGCGGAGGGGCGGATGGTATCATGGTTGCAGGTAATCAAGCAATACAGGCCGTCCTTGCGGGTCGCCTTGTAGCTGGGCAGCCAGTCATCCAGGAACTTGTCAATACCCGTGCCGGAATCCGCACAGAAATACGCCTTGCCGATGTTATGCGGGTCAGAATCTGTTGCGCCATCATAATTGCGCATCAGCCAGCTGTAGCCATTGCCCTGCCATTCCAGCATAAAGTCCATATCAAAGCCGTTTTTCAGGGACTGGCGCGGCTGGTTCCATTCACTCACCAGAGCGGCTTCGGGGTATTCCTTGTCCAGCATAGCGGCAATATCGCGCCAGATGGCACAGGTATACTTTTTGTGGTGGGTATCATTCTTGACCAGGCTGGATGCCATATCCACACGGAAACCATCGCAGCCCATATCCAGCCAAAAGCGCATCACATCCTTCACGGCTTCCACCGTTGCGCGCGGGCCGGGGGCGTCGGTGGGCATTTGCCACTTTTCGCGGCACTTGCCGTAACCATAGTTCAAAGCAGGCTGGCACTTGAAGAAGTTCAAAATATAAGTACCGTTGCGGTCGGTCTCGCCGCCAATGAACGGCATACCGTCACCGGCGCTAAAGCAGGAGTCCGTCCAGATATAGCGGTCGGAATACTCATTCTTTTCCGGCTTGCTGCTCTCCTTAAACCATGCGTGTTCCTCGCTGGTATGGCCGGGCACCAGGTCCAGCAGCACATGGATGCCCTTGGCATGAGCTGCTTCAAACAGCGCTTTGGCATCCGCGTTGGTGCCATAGCGGGGGGCAATCAGCTTATAATCGCGCACATCATACCCGGCGTCCTTGAACGGGGAATCAAAGCAGGGGTTGATCCAAAGGGCGTTGCACCCCAGCTCTTTGATGTAATCCAGCTTTTCGATAATCCCCTTCAGATCGCCGATGCCATCCCCGTTGGTATCATAAAAGCTTTGGGGGTAAATTTCGTAAAAAACTGCGTCTTTCAGCCATTGTTTCAAAACAATCCCTCCTATTATTTTCTGTCCCTCTGCGCGGAATCCGGCGCACCGTATGGTTCCCGCTGCACCGGGCAAAGTTCCACTTTTATCATACGGTTCCGCACGGCAGTTGTCAATCACCTTTCACAAAAACAGACGCAGATATTTTTAATTTTCTGGTGCCGGTGCACAATTTTGTCCGCTTATGGTGCATTCTGCTGCGTAACGCTGCTGTTCAGCATCCGGGCAAATTCGCGCGCAGCTGCGTTGGGAACACGGCCGCCATCCTGCACCAGCACAACATGACGGGCGGGGATTTCCTCTTTCAACTGGATGGTAAACACATCCCCCGCGGCCAGGGCGTCCTTGGCAAAATTCTGCGGCACATACCCCAGCCCCAGCCCGCTTTTGACCAGCGGCACCACCTGGTCGGTGGTAGCGGCCTCAGTATCCGGCTGCAAAACAAGATTGTTGCTTAAGTAAAACTGGTTATAGAACGCATAGGTCATCGTCTCGCTGCCCAGGCAGATCAGAGGGTATTGCTGCAGTTCTTTCAGCGCCCAGCGGCGGCCCTGCAAAAATTCAAAGTCCCTGCCGGCAATCAGAATTTCCTGGAACGGCATCAGCAGGGTACGGCGCATCGTGGATTCCAACCGGGCCGGGGTGGTGATCACACAAAGATCCACCAGCCCGCGCCCCAGCGCACGGATGGCCTGCGGGGTGGAATGGTTGGCAATGCGCAGCCGCACGCCGGGGTAACGCCGGTGGAATTCCCGCAGCTTATCCAGCAAAAACACATTCAAAGCGGTCTCGCTGGCGCTAATGGTCAGCGCGCCGCTTTCCAGCGCGGTAATGCCCGCCAGCTCGCTTTCCCCCGCCTGCAGTTGCTCCTGGGCGATTTCCACGTGGGCAAACAGCACCTCGCCCTCCGGCGTCATCGTCACGCCGCGGGTGCTGCGCACCAGCAGCTTGCAGCCCAGCTGTTCCTCCAGCCGGTTCAGGGCGCGGGTCACATTGGGCTGGCTCATGCGCAGCACATTGGCCGCGCGGGTTATACTGTGATATTTGCAGACATAGTAAAATAAGCGGTAATATTCATAGTTTACATTCACAGTTTTTCCTCTTTTCCTGCGTTTTGCCATATCAAATACAAATATTTTGCATGCGAAACATATATTTTACAAATGTACTTTCCGACAGTATAATACAAACCGTTCCAGAAAACAAGGCATACCGGCAGGGTTCGTGCATACTCCCCCCAGGGTGTACCTGAAACGTCGAAAATTTAGAATATTTCTACAAACGCGGAATCCATCGCACATTTGCGAAATCTTCGTCATTTTCTTCGTTTTCAGCTACACCAGGTAAGCAAGCGGCCCTGCCGGTATTGTCCAGGAAGGATGGCACCATGCAGTATCAGGATATGACAAAAAAAGAAATGCAGCGGGAATACCACCGTCTGTGCCAGCGCTACCATGAGTACGAACAGCAGGGCCTGCAGCTGGATCTTTCCCGCGGAAAGCCTGCGCCGGAGCAGCTGGCACTTTCGCAGCGCATGCTGGGTGAACTAAACTCCCGCAGCGTGCTGGACAGTGAGGATGGCACCGACTGCCGCAATTACGGCGGGCTGGACGGCATTCCCGAAGCAAAAGCCCTGCTGGCCGGTATGATCGGCGTGCGGCCGGAGCAGGTCATGGTGGGCGGCAACAGCAGCCTGACCATGATGTTCGATATTCTCAGCCACGCCATGCTGGACGGCCTGCTGGGCGCAGAGCCGTGGGTGCAGGTCAAGGACCGCAAGTTTCTTTGCCCCGTGCCGGGTTATGACCGCCATTTTGCCATGACGGAGCATTTCGGCTTCCAGCTAATCCCCATCCCCATGCACAATGATGGCCCCGATATGGACATGATTGAAGACCTGGTCCAGCGGGATGCTTCCATCAAAGGCATCTGGTGCGTACCCAAGTACCAGAACCCCACCGGCATTGTGTTCAGCCCCATGGTGGTGGAGCGCTTTGCCCACCTGCAACCCGCAGCGCCGGATTTCCGCATTTTCTGGGATAACGCCTACTGCGTGCATGACCTTTACCCCAACGCCCCGGCCGTCCTGCCAGACATCCTGTCCGCCTGCGCCAATGCCGGGCACCCGGATATGGTGTATGAGTTCTGCTCCACCAGCAAGGTTTCCTTCCCCGGTGCAGGCATCAGCGGCGTGGCGGCAAGTTCCGCCAACCTGATCGATCTGCGCAAAGTGTGGAAGTTTGCCACCATCGGCCCCGATAAGCTCAACCAGCTGCGCCAGGCACGTTTTTTCCGCAATGAAAGCGGCATTGAAGCCCATATGGCACGCCATGCCCGCCTGCTGCGCCCCAAGTTCGAGCAGGTCATCTCCATTTTCCGCGAGGAACTGGACGGCAGCGGCATTGCCAGCTGGACGGAACCCCGCGGCGGCTACTTCCTCTCCTTCGATACCATGCCGGGCTGCGCGGCCCGCACGGTGGAGCTTTGCCGCCGGGCCGGTGTCAAATTCACCCCCGCCGGTTCCACCTGGCCCTATGGCCGCGACCCGCAGGACAGCAACATCCGTATTGCCCCCAGCTTTGCCAGCGCCGAGGAGATCGAACCTGCGGCCCGGCTGTTTACCATCTGCGTGCGGCTTGCCACACTGGAAAAGCTGGCGGCTACCCGCTTTGCATCCGAAACCGCCCTTGGCGCGGAGCGCATCGCCTGAATTTTCGCTCCTTGGCAGTTTTGCACAAACACCGTTCCTTTCCCTCACCATCAAAGCCGCATAAAACTGCAAGATTTGTTTGAAATTAAGAACTTTTCCGCATTTTTTGTCATTAAATTCGGCAATTAGCTCAATTTTCAGTGTACTTTATTGTGCATCATACACAGTATTTTTAATCTGTCAGAATTACGGAATATCCAAAAGGCAGAATGTGCGGCAAGGGGCTTACAAATGGCGGGGAATGGTGGTATTATGGCGGCATAAAGAACGCAGCAAGGAGGGTGCAGAAACGGAACATCGCCGTTTCCCCCTTCTGTTTTTCTCCTTGGTGCGCTTTTTATCAGATAAATTCAAAACATAAAGCCAGCCCGGCGCACAAGCTACCCCGCTGGCCAGAGGAGGCGGAATAATGAACGAACTGACCGCCGCCTTAAAAGAGGAGCTTAACGTTGATACGGCGTTTACCCTTCCCATTTTTGGCGGCATCGACATCCCGGAATCCATCGCGGTAAGCTGGGGCATCATGGCGTTTTTGGTGATCGTTTCGATTTTGCTCACACGCAATCTCAAGGTCAATCATATCAGCAAGCGCCAGGCCATCCTGGAAACCGCTGTGGTAACCATGGATAATTTCTTCAAAGATCTGCTGGGCGAAGCCGGCAAACAGTATGTGCCGTACCTGATCACGGTTGCACTGTACATTGCCTGCTCCAACCTGATCGGCATCATTGGTCTCAAGCCCCCCACAAAGGACCTGAATGTTACCGCAGCGCTGGCTATTATGAGCATTGTGCTGATCGAATATTCCGGCATCCATGCAAAGGGCGGCAAGCGATTTGTACACAGCCTGGCGGAACCCATTGCCCTGATGACCCCCATGAACATTCTGGAAATCGCCATCCGGCCCACCAGCCTGTGCATGCGTTTGTTCGGCAACGTTCTGGGCGCATTTGTCATCATGGAACTCATCAAACTGGTGGTTCCGGTTTTTGTCCCCGCAATTTTCAGCCTGTATTTTGATTTGTTTGACGGTCTGATCCAAACCTATGTGTTTGTCTTCCTGACCTCCCTGTTCATGAAAGAAACGATGGAATGACCTGCGTTTTCTTTCCCACTTTTACATTATTATAAAAAGGAGTAATTTATTATGGCAAGTTTGGTAGCTTTGGGCGCTGGCATCGCAGCACTGACCGGCATTGGCGCCGGCATCGGCATTGGCATTGCAACCGGTAAGGCAGCGGAGGCCATCAGCCGCCAGCCGGAAGCTGAAAGCAAGATCAGCAAGAACCTGCTGCTGGGTGCCGCCCTGGCAGAAGGCACCGCCATTTTCGGCTTCGTTGTTGCACTGCTCATCATCCTGTTCCTGGGCTGATAACGGAGGCATAAACGATGCTGACACTGAATTTGAATATTCTGTGGACGGTCGTCAACATTCTGGTTCTGTTTGTTCTGCTGCGCAAGTTTTTGTACCGTCCCGTTATGAACGTGATTGAGCAGCGCCAGAAGCAGATCGATGATGCGATCGCCGATGCAGAAGGCAAAAAGAACGACGCACAGGCTGTTTTGGCACAGGCGCAGGATAAACTGCAGAATGTGGATACCGAAGCTGCCCAGCGCCGCGAAGCCTACGAAAAGCAGGCTGAAAAAGAGAAAGAACAGCTTTTGCAGGACGCCCAGCGCCAGGCAGATGCGATTGTGGCCGAAGGCAAAGCCGCTGCCGAAGCAGAGCATGCCCGCCGCCTGCGCGATGCCAATGCTGAAACTTCCGCCCTGGCCCGCGATATGTGTGAAAAGCTGCTGGCGCGCAACCTGACGCAGCAGGACGATGCACGCCTGCTGGATGACCTGCTGCAGAAAGCGGGGGACAGCAATGGCAAGTGAATTCAGCCGCGAGTTTTTCTCCGCCAACCGCATTGTAAAGGCCGACCTGCACTGCGCCCGCCAGCCGCGGGAGCAGGACCTGGACAAGATCAAGGCCGAGCTGAAATCCCTGTACGATGCAACCGAAGTCCTGCTGGATGTCAGCGTGGATGAAAGCCTGCTTTCCGGCTATGTATTGCAGGTGGGCGACCGTGTGTTTGATAACTCCGGCCGCCATGCCCTGGACCAGATGACCGGCGACAAGCCCGACCTGGCCACCCTGAAGACCCGCGTGGAGGACTACAAGCCCGCCGCCAACACCGCCGAGGGAGGCACGGTTGTGTCCGCTGCCGACGGCATTGTTACCGTTGAAGGCATGGACCGCGCCGTGTACGGCGAGATCGTCACCTTTGAAAACGGTGCCAAGGGCATGGTGGAAAGTGTTGAGCCTTCCCACCTGGGCATTATGCTGTTTGATGGTGCCGAATCCGTCGGCGTGGGCACCCTGGTGACCCGTACCGGCAAGCGCGCCGGTATCCCCGTCGGCGAAGCTTTCCTGGGCCGCGTCATCAACCCGCTGGGCGAGCCCATCGACGGCAAGGGTGCCATCGAGGCCGTTGGTTACAACCCCATCGAGAAGCAGGCCCCCGGCATTCTGGAACGCCAGAGCGTGGACACCCCGCTGCACACCGGCATTCTGTCCATCGACTCGATGTTCCCCATCGGCCGTGGCCAGCGTGAGTTGATCATCGGCGACCGCCAGACCGGCAAGACCTCCATCGCCACCGATACCATCCTGAACCAGAAAGATACCGGCGTGCTCTGCATCTACGTTGCCATCGGGCAGAAGGCTTCCTCCATTGCCCGCGTGGCCGAGGACCTGAAAAAGCATGGCGCTATGGGCTACACCACCATTGTGGCCGCCACCGCCAGCGACAGCGCCCCCCTGCAGTACATTGCCCCGTATGCCGGCACCGCACTGGCCGAATATTTTATGGCCCAGGGCAAGAGCGTGCTGATCGTCTATGACGACCTTTCCAAGCACGCCGTGGCATACCGTGCCATTTCCCTGCTGCTGCGCCGTTCCCCCGGCCGTGAGGCTTACCCCGGCGACGTTTTCTACCTGCATTCCCGTCTGCTGGAACGTTCCTGCCGTATGCGGGACGACCTGGGCGGCGGTTCCATCACCGCACTGCCCATTGTTGAAACCCAGGCAGGCGATGTTTCCGCCTACATTCCCACCAACGTTATTTCCATCACCGATGGCCAGATCTTCCTGGAGACCGCACTGTTCAACGCAGGCAACCGCCCGGCTGTCAACGTTGGCTTGTCGGTTTCCCGTGTCGGCGGCGCTGCCCAGACCAAGGCCATGAAAAAGGCCAACGCCAACCTGCGTATCGAGCTGGCCCAGTACAAGGATATGGAATCCTTCTCGCAGTTCAGCTCTGACCTGGACGCTGAGACCCGCCGCCAGCTGGAACACGGCAAGGCTTTGATGGAACTGCTGAAACAGCCGCTGTACCAGCCCAAATCCGACGCCGAGCAGGTCGTTTTGCTGACCCTCGCCGCCCACGGCGTGCTCGACGAGATCAAAACCGGCGAGCTGCGCCAGAAAACCTCCGCATTTGTGCGTCAGTTCCGCACGGACCCGTCCGGCGTGATGGACGAGATCCAGGCTTCCGGTAAGCTCAGCCCCGAACAGGTGCAGACCATCCTGAACGCCTGGAACGCATTTGCGGGAGGCGATGCCCATGCCATCCACTAAGCTGCTCAAGGAGCGTATTGAGAGCATTCAGGACACCATGAAGATCACCAATGCCATGTACCTGATCTCCTCCTCCAAGCTGCGCAAGGCACGCAAAAATTACCAGGCGGTTTCGCCTTACTTTGAGCGCATGCAGATGACGATGACCCGCGTGCTGCCCCACCTGCCGGAAGAACCGGTCCACCCGTTCTTCCACACCCGCAACCCGGAATCTCCGCGCCGCGCCTATCTGGTGCTGACGGCGGACAAAGGCATGGCCGGTGCGTACAACCAGAACCTGCTCAAGTTTCTGAAATCGCACTGCGGCGATGACCCCAAGGCCCGCTTTTATGTGGTGGGCCAGACCGGCTACCGCGCCCTGCTGCACAAGGACCCCCGTCTGGTGGAAGATTTTCTGTACAGCGGCCAGGCCCCCACATTGCAGCGTGCGCGTGACATCACGGCGGACATGATCGATACGTTCAAGGCGGATGAGGTGGATGAGGTTTACCTCATCTATACCAAGATCCAGAACGCCCTGACCGCTGAACCGGTCATGCTGCAGCTGCTGCCGCTGGAACGCTCCCACTTTGCGCCGCTGCCGCCCGCACTGGGCGATCCCCATGGCGAGGTTGAGCTGTTCCCCGATGCGTGGTCGGTGTTCAAGCAGATGGCCCCCATCTACATGCACGGCATGATCTTCGGTGCCATGACCGAGAGCTATTGCGCCGAACAGAGCGCCCGCATGACCGCCATGGATTCCGCCACCAAGAGCGCCACCGATATGATTCACGCGCTCCAGCTGGAGTATAACCGCACCCGCCAGAGTGCAATCACCCAGGAGATCACCGAGATCATCGGCGGTGCTTCTGCTGTGCAAACCAGCGACTATTAAACTTTTTGCACTGTATCCCCTATCGGGATACAATGTTCAAACATTTATCTACTTCTGAAATTTAAGGAAGAGGCTATCGTATGACACAGGGAACAATTATTCGTGTAGCAGGCCCCGTGGTGGACGTTCAGTTCACCGAGGGCAAGCTGCCTGCCCTGCAGGAAGCGCTGACAGTGACCGCTGAGGGCACCGAGCGCACGATGGAAGTAACGCAGCATGTGAACGAAACCACCGTTCGCTGCATTATGCTTTCTGCCAGCGAGGGTCTTGGCAAGGGGATGACCGTGAACGCACTGGGTCACGGCCTGACTGCCCCGGTGGGCGAAGCCACCCTGGGCCGCATGTTTGACCCCCTGGGCCGCCCCATTGACGGCAAAGGCCCCATGGCCGCAGACGTCCCTACCTGGCCCATCCATCGCAAGGCCCCCGGCTTTGAGGACCAGAAACCTGCAACCGAAATTCTGGAAACCGGCATCAAGGTCATTGACCTGCTGGCACCGTATGCCAAGGGCGGCAAGATCGGCCTGTTTGGCGGCGCCGGTGTTGGCAAAACCGTGCTGATCCAGGAGCTGATCCACAACGTAGCCACCGAGCACGGCGGCTACTCCATCTTTACCGGCGTTGGCGAGCGCAGCCGTGAGGGCTGTGACCTTTGGGGCGAAATGAACGCTTCCGGCGTTCTGAACAAGACCGCCCTGATCTTCGGCCAGATGAACGAACCGCCGGGAGCCCGTATGCGCGTTGCCGAAACCGGCCTGACCATGGCAGAATACTTCCGCGAGGAAAGCCACAAGGACGTGCTGCTGTTTATTGACAACATCTTCCGTTTTGTGCAGGCTGGCTCCGAAGTTTCCGCCCTGATGGGCCGTATGCCCTCCGCCGTTGGTTACCAGCCCACGCTGGCCAACGAGCTGGGTGCCCTGCAGGAGCGTATCACTTCCACCCGTGATGGGTCCATCACCTCGGTTCAGGCCGTTTATGTGCCTGCCGACGACCTGACCGACCCCGCCCCGGCCACCACCTTTGCCCACCTGGATGCCACTACCGTTCTGTCCCGTAAGATCGTGGAACAGGGTATCTACCCCGCCGTGGATCCGCTGGATTCCACCAGCCGCATCCTGGAAGCAGACATTGTGGGCGAGGAGCATTATCGCGTGGCCCGCAAGGTACAGGCTACCTTGCAGCGCTACCAGGAACTGCAGGACATTATCGCCATCCTTGGCATGGACGAACTGGACGACAACGATAAGCTGACCGTTGCCCGCGCCCGCAAAATCCAGAAATTCCTGTCCCAGCCGTTTTTCGTTGCCGAGAACTTTACCGGCCTGCCGGGCAAATATGTGCCCCTGGCCGAAACTGTCAAGGGCTTTGCCGCCATCGTGGACGGTCAGGTCGATGATCTGCCCGAATGGGCGTTCTTCAACGTGGGCACGCTGGACGATGCTCGCAAGAAGGCTGCCGAAAAGGGCGGTGTGGCCTGATGGAAAAGTTCGTTCTGAACATCACGGCCAGCAGCGGCGAGTTTTTCCAGGGCGAGTGCGAAAGCCTGACCCTGCCCACCGCTGACGGCCAGTACGGCGTACAGGCCGGACACAGCCCGGTGCTGGTTGCCCTGGAAATGGGCATCATGCAGTTCACCGTGAACGGCGAAACCCGCAACGTACTGGTGGGCGATGGCATTGCCGAAGTGACCCCCGCTTACGTTGTGCTGCTGGTCGACAGCGCCGAGCGCCCGGAGGATATCGATAAGAACCGTGCCGAGGCCGCCCGCATCCGCGCCGAGGAACGCTTGCAGCACAAGCAGAGCATGCACGAGTATTACCAGAGCAAGATTGCCCTGAACCGTGCCATGCAGCGCCTGCAGGCTACTGCAAAATACAACCGCTGATTACCTTCCAACAAAGTTGCCACCCGTTCTGTGCAGGGGATCCCTGCGCAGAGCAGGTGGCTTTGTTTTATCCTGTATCTGCTTTTCGTCTTAATTTGTCTTACTTGTTATAGTAATTTTATGTTAAAATTAAGATTCAGTCTTTTTCTTGTTGACAAAGCAGCCCAAACTGTGTACAATCAGCAGTAAGGGAATGTCTTTCCCCCTCCCGGCCCATACTATGGTGTAGATACGCCATAACCATGTCCGGCAAACAGCAGCGGAACACGCTGCTTTACAGTCATAATTAAAGGAGGGAACCTTTTTATGGTTACCAAAATCAGCAATAATGATCTTTCCCAGGCCAAAGCACAGGGCGTGGCCGTTCTGGATTTTTCTGCAACCTGGTGCGGTCCCTGCCAGATGCTTGCCCCGGTCCTGCATGAGCTTGCCGATGAAGTTGGCAGCAAAGCCGCATTTTACAGCATTGATGTGGACGAAAACCGCCAGCTTGCCACCGAATACGGCATTTCCAGCATCCCCTGCCTGGTCGTACTGAAAAACGGCCAGGAATCCGCCCGCAGCGTCGGTTTCCTGCCCAAGCAGGTTTTGCAGGATATGTTGGATAAGTATATTTGAGAGATACGCACGGCCTAAAAAGGAGCAGTTCCCCTTCAGCGCAGCGGGCGCACATTGTGCACCCCTACGGGTGGGGGTGCACCATAAATATTGCCGCACATTATAAAATGCACTGTAGGGAACGGTCTTGACCGTTCTGGCACCACAAAACATCTGCTTAAACCAACCTCGCCGCTCCCTTTCCCCACCTCCAATTCCTAACTCCTAACTAAAAAACGCCATGCTTTCTTCGGAAAGCATGGCGTTTTTCTTATTTCACTTTTTCCTCAATTGCGCAGGCATCATAGGGTTTCAGCTCCATACTGCCCAAAACGTTTTTGCCGCTCAACAGGTCTGCACCGGATTCCACCTGCACCTTAACTGCGCTCTGGGTGGTGTTGATGTAGAAATGGTAGCGCGCGTTCTCGCTTTCGCGGCAGTGGTATTCCACACCCTGCGGCAGGTCACGCAGGTGCACCTTGGCATTGGCCAAAGCTGCACGCAGCACAGCGGCGTTGCCGGCGTCATCCAAGCGCGCACCGATGTAATAAGCGTGCCCCTTGCCGAACACATGGTGGGTCACAGCCGCATGGCCGGAATAGAAATCCTGTCCATACACAGCCACCACCTCGGTACCCTCGGCAGGCTGCAACAGTTCGCAGTAATCCTTGATGCTGCTCTGCTGGCTGCTCTTGACCCAGATGGCACGGTTGCCCTCGCCGGGGTACAGGGTGTCCAGTTCGCTTGCGGTCACGCCAAACACTTCGCGCAGGCCGTCACCGGGGAACCCGCCCAGCCAACACAGGGTGCTTTCATCCACATAGCCCAGCAGATAGGTGGCCACAACGGTGCCGCCGTTTTCCACATATTCGCGGATCTTTTGTGCAAAACCAGGCTTGGTCATAAACAGCATGGGCAGCACCACCAGCTTATAGCGGTTCAGGTCTGCATCCACGCCCACAACGTCGGTTTCCACACCGCAGTGGTTCAGCTGGGCGTACAGCTGGCAGCAGGTTTCGCGCAGATTCTTCTGCTTGATCTGCATGCCCCAGGCGTCATCCAGCGCCCAGCGGTTGTCCCAGTCAAAGATCATGGCCGCGTCCGCTTTGGGCAGGCTGCCGCACACCGGGGTCAGGGCGGCCAGGGCTTCGTTGGTGGCGGTCACTTCGTTGAACACGCGGGTATCATCGCGGCCATCGTGGTCCACAACCGCGCCGTGGAACTGCTCAGAGCCGCCGCGGCCCTTGCGCCACTGGAAGTACTGCACGCCGTCCGCACCACAGGCCACTGTCTGGATAGCGCTCATCCGGTTCACGCCGGGGCGCTTGAGCTTATTATACTCGTGCCAGTTCACCAGGCTGGGGGTGCTTTCCATCAGCAGGAACGGCTTGTCCGGCTTGCAGCCGCGGATCAGCGCATGATCAAACGCCGTCATGCCCGCCGTCACGGTGGTGCTGCGGTCGGGGCGCCCCCAATGGGGGTAACTGTCCCAGCAGACAAAATCCAGCTCTCTTTGCAGCTTGTGGTAGTCCAATCCGGGGAAGTACTCCATCAGGTTCGTGGTAATGGGCACATTGGGGGTCCGCTTGCGCAGGATCGCCGTTTCGCTGTGTACATAGTCCATCATGTTCCAGGTGGTAAAGCGCCGCCAGTCCAGCTTCAGGCCGTTCAGGCTCTGCTCCCCGTTATCAAACGGCGGCTCCACCTCGTCAAAGCTGTCGTAGTGGTGGCTCCAGAAGCTAGTCCACCAGGCATGGTTCAGGGCATCAATGGTATGATACTTTTCTTTCAGCCAGCCGCGGAAGCGCTCTTGGCACAGCGGGCAGTAGCATTCGCCGCCCAGCTCATTGGAAATGTGCCACAAGATCAGGCCGGGGTGGTCGCCCACAGCGTCGATCAGATGGTTCAGCAGCTCCTCTACCTTCTGGCGGTAGATGGGGCTGGTCAGGCAGTGGTTGTGGCGCATGCCCTGGTGGTCCCGCACACCGTTGGACTGCACGCGCAGCACTTCGGGGTATTTGCGTGCCAGCCAGTTGGGCTTTGCACCAGTGGGCGTTGCCAGCTCGGTATAAATGCCCTGGTCATACAGTCGATCCATGATCTCGCGCAGCCAAGTAAAGTTATATTCCCCCTCGCGCGGCTCATATGCTGCCCAGGCAAACACACCCAGCGTAACGCTGTTCATTCCGGCCTTTTTCATCATGCGGATGTCCGCTTCAAGAATATCCGGGCGGTCCAGCCATTGATCCGGGTTATAATCGCCGCCGCACAGCATCACAGGGGCTTTGGTGATAAAGTTCATCGTGGATTCCCTTTCCTCTACACTGTAAAACATAAAACAAAAATTAGGAATCGGAAACCCGAAAGACGGAACTGGCGGTCTGCACCGAAATTCCTCATTCCTGATTTCCAATTCCTAATTATAGTAGATTCTGCAACTATTGTGCCATGTGCAGTTGATGCAAAGGTTTAGCCCTTTGCTGCACCGGAGGTAATGCCCTCAACATAGAACTTCTGCATGATGACAAACAGGATGGAGATGGGGACAGCCACCAAAACACCGCCTGCGCAGAAACGGGAGAAGTAGCTGTTGACCAAAGCCTTTTGCAGCATGTTGTACAGGCCGATTGCCACCGTCCAATCCGTCGAAACGCCGGAGTTCAGGATCATCTTTGCCACAACAAAGTCGGTCCACGGCGTCAGGAAGGAGTTGATAATGGTGTACACCAGGATCGGGCGGGACATCGGGATGACGATCTGGAAGAAGATGCGCGCTTCCGAAGCGCCGTCCAGCTTGGCGGCCTCACGCAGTGCCACAGGCACCGTATCAAAAAAGCCCTTACAGATCAGGTAGCCCAGGCCGGAAGAGCCCGCGTATACCATGATCAGACCGGCGTAAGAGTTGGTCAGGTTCATGTACTTCAAAACAAAGTACACAGCGATCATGGCCAGAACGCCGGGGAACAGGTTGACGGTAACGGACAAGTTCTGCAGCAGCTTGCGGCCCTTGAAGCGGCAGCAGCTTATGGCGTAAGCCACC
>ERZ650918.1863-NODE-1863-length-16293-cov-3.171881_pt1 | contig 16293 bp, 13 predicted proteins | sample MGYA00514758_ERZ650918 | MGnify/ENA metagenome assembly ERZ650918 | reverse complement strand
TGCTTCCCCTTTTAAGAAGATGCGTAAATACTCACTGTCCTCCGGCATAAACGCACGGTGGGTATCCCTGGATGTAAAATGATACAAAAGATACGAAATCTCATATGGTGCATATTCCATGCAGGTACGGTAAAAGGCACCAGGCCTCATCAGCTTTTCCAGCTGGTATGAAATCTCACTGCCATACCGGTATCCCTTCGTATCCTCAAATACAATGACATAGTCCTTGCTGTATAACTCAAAATAAGCACTGCCATTTACTATCGGCACACACTGCACTTTTCGCAGCTGGTCATGCAAAACATACATCCGCACAATATTCGGTGCAAAGCAGTTCATTTTATGGGTAAAGAGAATCTTCGCCAGTGGTCCTGCCATCTCTTTTTGTATCATGCCTTTATTTAATAAATCAGAATAGATAATCGCCAGATTATCATCGATATGACCTTCTTCTATCTGGGCAATTGCGAATTCTTCCATCCGCTTCCGGTAACTGGAATATACCTCCGGCTCTTTCTCCTTTAACGCTACTACATTTGCAAGCAGAGCCGCCTTCTGTTTGTATGGAATGCTGCTGTTATACTGAAAATACATCTGTATCATCCGTGGAATTTTCTTAATGGCAAGTAAATCCATGGACATTAAATATGCTTCATTTAATCCTGCCAGCCGCAAATCTTCTTCCACGCCACGTTCAAACCAGATATGATAATGCAATCCAAAACGCTGTCCTCTTATCAGGTAAGCACAGATTGCTGACAACACCTGATTATTCTGAAATTTATCATATGCCACGCACATAGTCTTATAAAGCAGCGGATGAAATACCCGTTTTTCCGATACCAGCGTCGTAATCTGCATGGCAAGGTCACTGGTCAACACACCTTTTTTTGCCGCCCAGTAAAGAATGCGGATTTCAAAATCAGTAAGTCTCGTTAAAAGATACGGATTCTGCCAGTATAAATAGAATCCTTCGATATAGAAAAACGGACTGTTACAGCCGTCTAACATCTGGCTCTCAATTGCCCGGATTTTCCTGGTATCATTTTCGCAATATTCTTTCTTTAAGAAAAGCAGCATCCAGAACACCCGGATATCATCTGTTTTCTGATAAATTTCTTCAATCTCTGCAGTCAGCCGGTTCACATAGGATTCTTCCCGCTCCCACAACGTACGGAGATAGAGGAAATATGCATAAAGCGGTGTATCTTTTGCTTCCTCTTTCCGCCGGAACTCATCAAATAACCACTCTGCCTCCTGCCTCTGTCCGCTTACCAGTAATGCCTGTATTTTCATCAGAAGATACCAGTCATTTTCCGGCCGCATTGCAATCAGATGATTCAGTGCATCTAACATTCCTGATGCAAAAAGTCCTGCGCCAATCTTTTTCAAACGATAATTGAGATAGATTCCGGTGATATGTGCAAGTGTTCTCTGCTCTTCCAGATAATCGATATGCTCCTGTTCTCTGCGCTCCGGCGTCCTGATTATGGTAATCTCATAAGTAAGATGCTGATAAATATTTTCTAAAGTAATTCTTCCATAATTTTTTCCGGTATGAAGTTCTGCCGGGTCAATATAATAAATAAGGTCGCAGATACTTCCGGTAAAATCATCTGAAGTATAAACATTCTTTTCCAGTTTTAAGAAGCTGCTGTCTGTCTGTGCTTCAAAGCTTATATACCCCCAGCCATTCTTCTGCACAAAAAGCGTTTCCTTCTGCTCCTCTTTGATATCCTGATAGGTAATTTCCTGTTCTTTTAACGCAAGCTCAATGCGTGGCTTGGCATTGATCGTAACCAAGAACTCCTCCATACCGGAAATCAATGCTCCCGGTCCGCCAAAGCCGGCATACCATAATAGTTCTTTTCCTTTTTCTTCTTTTAATACATGTTGAAAGCCCTGGGAAGCAAACAGGCGGTAAGCTTCCATATAATCCGTCTGTGCCAGTTTGATAAAATCACTGAGATTTCGGATTCTTCCGGTAGACGCATTTCCATAAGGCCGGATTATAGACACAACAAAAGAAAGGCTGTATTCCAACTGATTACAGATAATACAGAATTCACCCTTTTGTATATCACCAACCCGGAAACCCTCACTATGGAACTGAAATCCGATTCGGACTTCTTCCCCTTCAAATTCCGGTGTCAGACATTCCATATATGGATTAGAGGAATAAATCAGCCCCTTTACCGGAACATGGTTGGATACTTCAATCACAAATTCTCCCGTATAATCCTGTCCCTCTAATACCTCAATTTCAATCTTCTCTTCCGAAAGAGATAAAACCGGCTGTTCCTGTTCAAATTTTCCTGCTGCAAGTCTCTGAATCCGTCTACGCAAAATGTCACCTGCTTTTCCTTCTCCGATATGAGATTTTGTTGCTTTTTCTCTCATTACAGTTATAATAGATTATAAACTATTTAAAACACACATGCAACTTTCTTTCCGTTGTATTTTAACAGGAGGTCTTTTTCATGATAACACCAAAAGAACATTTTCACGGAAGTGATTTAGAGAAAATAGAAGCCGTTTACGGTATCAAAAAAGAGGATATTACAAGCTTTTCCGCCAATGTCAATCCCTTAGGCGTATCTCCGCTGCTGCGAAGTACTTTGGCTTCCCATATTGATGCCATTACATCCTACCCGGACCGGGAATATACTTCTTTACGAGAATGCATCGCCGCTTATACCGGCACCGATGCCAGCCAGGTCATTGTAGGAAATGGTTCCACGGAATTAATCTCTCTTTTTATTCAGATTGAGCATCCGAAAAAAGCCATGATTCTCGGTCCGACTTATTCGGAATATGAGCGCGAAATTTCCTTAGGCGGTGGTACTACACTCTACTATCCACTCCGTGAAAAGGACGATTTCGTCCTTGATGTGGATGATTTTACCGCTCACTTAAATGAAAGCATCGACCTTTTAGTACTCTGCAATCCCAATAACCCTACCTCATCCTGCATCAACCGGACGGATATGCGCCGGGTTTTAGATATCTGCAAGCAATATGATATCTTTGTCATGGTGGATGAGACTTATGTGGAATTTGCCGATAACATGGATGAAATTACCGCAGTTCCACTGACCCACTACTATAACAATATTATTATCCTGCGTGGAACATCCAAATTCTTTGCTGCTCCTGGGCTCCGCCTTGGCTACGCTATCAGCGGCAATCAGGATTTAATCAAATCCATCAATACCAGAAAAAATCCATGGACCATTAACTCTCTTGCCGTAATTGCCGGAGAATTGATGTTTACCGATGAGGAATACATCCAGCAGACAAAATTTCTTATTTCTTCAGAGCGTGCCCGGATTTATGAAATATTTAAAAATCACCCGGATTTCAAACCATACAAGCCATCCGGCAACTTCATGCTTCTTAAAATCTTAAGGGAGGACATTACTTCTGCGGATTTATTTGATAAAGCAATCCGGAAGAATATGATGATTCGCGACTGCTCTACTTTTCCTTTCTTAGATAACAAATACATCCGCTTCTGCTTTATGATGCCGGAGATGAATGATAAGCTGATTGACTGTCTTCTTTCGAAGTAATTTCTTATTTTTCTCCGCTAATCTATGCCAGCCGAAACTGCCACTGGCAGTTTCTATGGAATTCATGGCGACGTAAAAAGGCGAAACCAGTCTATTTTTGATTGGTCCCGCCTTTTCTTATATACAAATAGTTTTCTAATTTATTCCAGATTTAATTTCTTATGGGTAATCACTGCTGTTATGATATAGCATACAATTGATACCCCGATGGAAAGTATCATGCTCTTTGAAAATATATTTCCATACATATTTGCAATGGTCAGGGTAAAGAAGCTGTCATCTCCCATTGCAGCCTGTTTCTCAACAAATCCATTTGCTGAATTAATGGATATCACAAAAGATATAATCTGAAGAATCGCATATAATACACCATACATTACAATAGACATTGCAACTTTGTGGCGGAACAACTGACCGATTGCCATGCTGGCATATACCATAAGCATAGCTGAAAATGCAGAAATCACACTATATAATATTGCCCAGCCAAAAAGTGCCGGAATCGAAATTCCTATCATATCTCCCAGCTGCTGCAGCAATTCTCCCAGCTTGATTCTTTCCCCTTCATTACCCAGATTCAATCCAGCTGTCACGATCAATGAAAATGCCGAAACATAAACAAGTATTGTCGTAATTGCATCCCAGAATACCGCCACCAAAAGCTTTCCGTTAATCAAGGAAAAAGTGGTTACCGGAAGGGTATGTGACAAATAACCTTCTGCACCATACATGCTGTGGTAAAACCGAACCAGCAGAAAAATAAATGCCGTAACACTCAATGCAATCAGCCCGATGATATACAAAAGAAGCATTGCCAGACCGACTAAGGCTCCCATATCTGTTTCGAAAACCTGCATATTCATCATCAGCATGCCAATTAACGTAACGCCGACTAAAACCATTGCCAGTGGAAATAATACTTTCCAGGTTGCTTTCATTTCATGTTTCATTACTTTTCCTAACATCTAAACACCTCCCGGAACAAAGCATCCACCGATTTACCCTGATTAATTCTAATATCATCTACTGATGAAGTCAGGCTGATTGTTCCATTCTGAATAAAGACTACCTCATCTAATACATTCTCAACATCTGCAATCAGATGGGTTGAAATCAGAATCGTTGCATTCTCATCATAGTTGGTAAGAATCGTCCGCAATATATAATCTCTTGCCGCCGGGTCTACTCCCGCAATCGGCTCATCCAGAACATATAAGTCCGCACGACGGCTCATTACCAAAATAAGCTGCACCTTTTCTTTGGTTCCCTTGGACATGGATTTTAATTTATCATTGGGATTAATAGATAATTTTGCCAGCATATCATAAGCTCTTACCACATCAAAATCCTGATAAAAATCTTCAAAATAATCTAAAATATCACGTACCCGCATCCCCATGTTAAGATACGTATGATCTGGCAGATAAGAAACCACCTTCTTTGTCTCTACACCAATCTTCATTCCTTCCACCAAAATCTCGCCCTCATCCGGAGTAAGGATTCCGTTAATCAGCTTAATCAGTGTTGTCTTTCCACTTCCGTTCGGTCCTAAGAGGCCAACAATATGTCCGCTCTCTAAAGTCAGGTTCAGATGGTCAAGCGCAGTTTTCTTTCCATATCGCTTGCATACATCTTTTACTTCCAATAATGTACTCATGCCTGCTCTCCCTCCAAAATCTCCTGAATCAAGGATAAGGTTTCTGATTTCTTATAGCCAAGCTTGCTCATATTTTCCAAAAATTCCTTAATCTGTTCCTGTGCCAGATTATTCTTTAACTCCTCAATCATTTTTGCATCCTCCGTTATAAATCTCCCGCTTGTACGCTGGGAATACACAAGTCCTGTCCGCTCTAACTCTGTCAGTGCTTTCTGCATCGTATTCGGATTTACTGCAGCTACCGCCGCCAGATCCCTGACAGAAGGTAACTTATCTCCCGGACTGTATTTACCGGATATTATTTCCATCTGAATCCGCTCCACAATCTGAATAAAAATAGGACGATCCGAATCCAATTCCCATGCCATGCAATCACCCCTTTCCGTATTTTTGTACTATATAAGTAATACAATATATTCTTACGACGGATTTGTCAAGAGGATTTTCATTACCAATCCTTAATTTATTCCTCATGTCAGAAATAGTGGCCACCAGTAACCAATAAGGTGGTCACTTAGCAACCAGCTTAGAACAAAGAATGTGCCTTGGCACATTCTCGCGCCTGCGGCGGTCGCTTGCGACATCTACCTTATACGCCGCAGTGCGCATCTTCGCAGAGCGTTTTTTACTTTACAGGAAAGCAATTTCCTATAAAGTAAAAAAGGGACGCAGAAAAATCCTGCGTCCCAAAAGCATATATTATTATGCTTTATTCTTTACTTCTCTTTATTTATTGCGTAAGAATTCATCAATTCCCTTTGCTGCAGTTTTTCCTGCACCCATGGCAAGGATAACGGTTGCTGCTCCGGTTACTGCATCTCCACCGGCGTATACGCCATCTTTGGAGGTTGCTCCGGTCTCTTCTTCTGCAATGATACATTTTCTGCGATTGATGTCCAGACCCTTGGTAGTGGATGAAATCAATGGGTTTGGAGAGGTACCAAGAGACATGATTACGGTATCTGCCTCGATTTCGTATTCAGAACCTGGAATCTCTACCGGGCTTCTTCTTCCGGATGCGTCCGGCTCACCTAATTCCATCTTAATGACACGACAGCCTTTTACCCAGCCGTCTTCGTCTACTAAGATTTCAGTAGGATTCTGCAGAAGGTCAAAGATAATGCCTTCTTCTTTTGCATGATGTACTTCTTCTTTTCTTGCCGGAAGCTCTTCCTCGCCACGACGGTATACGATATGTACCTCTGCGCCGAGACGTTTTGCGGTACGGGCTGCATCCATTGCAACGTTACCACCACCAACTACAACAACTTTTTTTCCGGCTTTAATTGGCGTATCATAGTCATCACGGAATGCTTTCATCAGGTTATTTCTGGTTAAGAATTCGTTTGCAGAGAATACTCCCATTGCCTGCTCGCCAGGGATTCCCATAAATCTTGGAAGTCCTGCACCGGAACCGATAAATACAGCTTCGAATCCTTCTTTTTCCATTAATTCATCAATGGTAACTGCTTTACCAATGACAACGTTGGTCTCAATCTTAACGCCTAAAGCTTTTACATTTTCTACTTCTGCTGCAACTACTTTTGACTTTGGAAGACGGAATTCCGGAATACCGTAAATTAATACTCCACCGGCTTCATGTAAAGCTTCAAAAATAGTAACATCATAGCCAAGCTTTGCCAAATCACCGGCACAGGTAAGACCTGCAGGGCCGGAACCGATAACTGCTACTTTATGTCCATTTAATTTTTCTGCTTTCTTAGGCTTGATTCCATGCTCTCTTGCCCAGTCAGCTACGAAACGCTCTAATTTACCGATTGCAACCGGCTCACCCTTGATACCACGGATACATTTTCCTTCACACTGACTCTCCTGTGGGCATACACGGCCACATACAGCAGGAAGTGCAGATGATTCACTGATAATATGATAAGCTTCTTCGAAGTTGCCTTCTTTCACCTGTGCAATAAATGCCGGAATATTAATGGAAACCGGACATCCTTTCATACACTGTGCATTTTTACAGTTTAAGCAGCGTTTTGCTTCTGCTACTGCTTCTTCTTCATTATAGCCAAGACAAACTTCTTCAAAGTTTGCTGCACGTACCTCTGGCTCCTGTTCACGTACAGGTACTCTTGTTAATCCTTCCATTATTTGTCACCTCCGCACTGACCGCATCCGCCATGATGGGTATCACCTTCCTGCAATTTTAACATTGCACGGCCTTCTTCTGTCTTATACTGAAGCTGTCTCTTCATTGCCTGGTCGAAATCTACCTGATGTCCGTCAAATTCCGGTCCATCCACGCATGCGAATTTTACTTCGCCGCCAACCATAAGACGACATGCTCCACACATTCCGGTTCCGTCTACCATAATCGGATTCATGGATACAACAGTTGGAATGCCAAGCTCCTTGGTCAGTTTACAAACGAATTTCATCATAATCATTGGTCCGATAGCAACACAATGGTCGTAACGGACACCTTTATCCCATAATTCCTGTAACTGGTTGGTTCCCATTCCATGGAAGCCATAAGTACCATCATCGGTTGTTACATAAAGATTGGTTGCAACCTTACGCATTTCTTCTACCAGAATCAAAAGGTCTTTTGTCTTAGAACCCATAATAACGTCACAGTCCACACCATGCTCATGCAGCCATTTTACCTGCGGATATACAGGTGCAGTTCCAACACCACCTGCAATAAATACGATCTTCTTTTTCTTTAACTCTTCTATATCTTCCTCAATAAGGTCGGATGGGCAGCCCAGTGGTCCAACGAAATCCTGGAATGCATCTCCTTCCTGTAAATATGCCATACGCTCTGTGGAAGCTCCAACTGTCTGGAATACAATTGTTACAGTTCCTGCTTTTTCATCATAATCACAGATAGTAAGCGGAATACGCTCACCTTCTTCATCGATTTTCACGATTACAAATTGTCCTGGCTTTGCAGACTTTGCAACACGCTCTGCTTTGACATCCATAAGATAAATCTTATCTGCCAGCTTTTCCTTTTTTATAATAGGATACATACTATACCTCCATACTTTGTTTACATCAACTCGTGGAATTCCAGACCACTAGATTTAATCATATAGGAAAAGTGTCAGAAAATCAACATTTTCCGACACTTGTTTCTTAAAAAAATTTACCAATTTCTATTTTTACTGTGCTGACATTAAAATTCGGTCATTGTCGAGACGCTTTCCTGCCTGGATGCGGAATTGTTCCAAAAGGCTGTCTACCGTCATTTTCTTCTTCTCTTCATCCTTTAAATCAAGGACAATATTTCCGGAATCCATCATCAGAATCCGGTTGCCAAGCTCTAATGCCTGATGCATATTGTGGGTTACCATAAGACAGGTAATATGATGCTCTGCAATAATTTTTTTTGTCAGTTCCAATACTTTCTCTGCGGTTGCAGGGTCAAGTGCTGCCGTATGCTCATCCAAAAGAAGAATCTTCGGGGTCACCATCGTTGCCATCAGAAGGGTAAGTGCCTGCCTCTGACCGCCGGATAATAATCCCACCGGCTGCTTCATTCTGTCTTCCAGGCCCATATCAAGCTGGGATAACAGTTCTCTGAATTTTTCCTTATCGGATTTACGGATTCTGCTGAAAAATGCATTTTCTTTTCCGGATGCACGAAGATATGCCAGTGCCATATTTTCTTCAATGGTCATATGTGGAGCTGTTCCCTTTAATGGGTCCTGAAACAGATGACCAATGACTTTACTGCGCAAAAATTCTTTCTTATATGTAATATCCTCTCCATCGAGAATAATCTGTCCTTCGTCTACATAGAACGCACCTGTGATTGCATTAAATGTAGTTGATTTTCCTGCTCCGTTGCTTCCTACGATTGTAGCAAAATCTCCATCTTCAAGAACCAGATTCAAATCACACAATGCTTTCTTTTCATTTACGGTTCCCGGATTAAATGTCTTAGATACATGCTTCATTTCTAACATTATCGGTCACCTCCCATTTCCTTTGTATTTGCTTCCGCCAGACGCATATTGTCTTTTAATTTCTTCTGTGCTGCGCTCTTCTGTCTGACAAACGCTACCTTCTTCTTTAAGAACGGGAATGCAATTGCAATTGCTACGATAATTGCAGAAACCAGTTTCAGTGCCTCTGCCGGAACATTCAGTCTTAATGCAACGGCTACTAAGAAACGGTACAGGCAGCTTCCTAATACAACGCCTAATACTCTGCGGAACATGGAGCCTTTTCCGATAATGGATTCTCCGATAATCAGGCTGGCAAGTGCGATGGTTACCATACCGGTTCCAAGGTTGATATCGCAGGATTTCTGGTACTGTGCCAGTACACCGCCGGATAATGCAGTCATTGCATTGGCTACACAAAGACCTACGGTAATCGTAAAGGATGGATTAATGCTGGAGGCTTTTACCATGTCAGCATTATCACCGGTTGCCCGTATGGAAAGACCTAATCTGGTATTTAAAAATGCGGATAAAATCACGCCGATTACCAGTACGATTAATGCTGCCACAATCAGTTTATACCAGCCACCGCCAATGGCATTTTTTGCCATGGTAAATATGGTATTGCAATTAAACAGGTTCACCTGGGAAGCAAATCCCATGACTGCAATATTAATGGTATAGAGTCCCGTATTTACAATAATTCCTGCCAGAATCGATTCAATTCCAAGCTTTGTCTGCAGAAATGCTGTGATAAATCCGGAACATACACCGGCTAACATTGCTGCTGCCAGTGCCAGAATCGGATGACCCTGTATCGTTACCATGGCACATACGGCACAGCCTAAGGTAAAGCAGCCATCGGTTGACAAATCTGCAATATTTAATATGGAAAATGAAACAAACAATGCCAGTGCAACCAGGGCGTATATACACCCTAGCTCTAATGCACTTTGTAAAATGGATATTGTAAATATGGAGCCCATTCTTTAATCCCCCTGACTATCTTATCATACTATCGTTTTATCTTTTTATTCAAACTCTTCTGCGGTCTGAATCTCTACTACTTTTTCACACATACCGTCAAATACGCTGTAGTCAATTCCAAGCTGGCTTGCCACATCTGTATTTACAGTTGCGATTCCGTTGCTCATGGTCTGTACTGCTGTTGTTGCAGGATCTTTCCCATTTACTAAAATATCTACTACAATATCTGCTGTTGCAGTACCAAGGTCAACATAGTTTACACCGAATCCACAGAAAGCTCCGTTTAATGCAAAGGAGTCAGCTCCTGCATAATGTGGAATGCCTGCTTCTACAAATTTCTCATAAATTGCAAGTTCTGCTGTCATTACAGTGTTATCGGTTGGTGTAAATACAGCATCTACGCCGGCTGCAACTAATGCATCTGCTGCAAGAGAAATTTCATCATTGGTTGTTCCTGTTTTTTCTACATATTCAACGCCTTTTTTATCAAGATAATCTTTTGCGTCCTGAATTGGAACAGTGGAAGAATCCTGACTCTTATTATATAAAAGACCTACTTTTTTAATGTCTTTATTTGCTGCAAACATTAAGTCCATTACTGCTTCTGTATTTAATGCATCCGATGTTCCGGTGATATTGGAACCAGGTTTATCCATACTTTCAACAAGTCCTGCGGTAACCGGATCACTGACTGCAGAGAATACAACCGGAATCTGATTTTCTTCTGTTGCTGCCTGCATGATCATTGCGGTTGGTGTTGCAATTGGAATAATCACATCTACATCTTCTGCAACCAGGTCTGTTGCAATCTGGTTTAAGGTTGAAGAATCTGCCTGACCATTGTAAGTATAATCTTTGTAATCAAAAGTAACACCGAGCTCTTTTGCTTTTGCATCCAGCTCTGCTTCTACTGCTTTCTCAATCTGATTTAAAGAAGCATCATCTACATACTGTACGATACCTACTTTATAAACTTTACCATCTGCTGCAGCCTTCTCTGTTGTTGCTGCATCATTGGATGCACTGTTGCTTCCGCATCCTGCCATTGCTGCTACTGCCATAGCCATTGTTAATACTGCTGCCATCATTTTCTTCTTCATAATTACTACCTCTTCTTTCTTATATGATTTATTGTTGTTCATAAGAGAAAGCGCTTTTACTGTTTTCCAACAGTAAAAAACCGCCTCAAGCTTATGCTTGAGACGGTAATAAAATCTTATTATCGCGGTACCACTCATATTGACGAATTGTCCACTCATTCATGTACGAATCATACATGCCGGATTGGTAACGGGTTCGGTTCCCGGCGACGCCTACTGTTAATTCAGGCCACCCTCGAAAGTCCATTCAGCAAAATCTTCCATACTGCAATTCCACCACCTGCAGCTCTCTTTGATTTCCAATCAAGCTTACTACTCTTTCTCAACGGTTTCTCTTATTGAAGTTAGAATAATACTTTTCTTTCACATTGTCAACACTTTTTTATGAGAAATATACCAGTTCATCTTCCGGCTTCTCTGCCGGCTCAATGGATACCGGATAAAGGACAGGTCCTTTTCCTCTGTATTCCTTGGCAAATTCCACATGAACTTCTGCGGTAATATTTATCCATGATTTGTGACCGATTTCTTCCGACTTCGGATATTTGCATTTGAATCCTAAGAACTGGACATCCTCTACACAACAGGTCATGGCAAAACGTCCCGGCACGAACATGCCCTTCCTGCTCATCTTTTCCGGATTATATACCAACGCAAGGAATTTAATTTTCTTGCCATCGTATTTCTTCGGATTATCCTGTGCATCCATATACCAGATTGCATAATCTGCATCCGTAATATCAATGACATCTGCATTGATGTCAAATGGCAGTTCTTCATCGGCACTCTCATCAATTGTTCCATCGGCACGCTCGTATACAATCTGTGCCGGACGGTTCTGTGCTTTTACTGCACGGCGGAACTTGCCCTTTGGCGTATTGTCATCACAACGGTTAAAGATTACTACGTCTGCCTTAAATAACTGCTCCATAATCATGGCACGCATATTGGCAAGATACATTTCAAATGTAGTGGCATCTACGGTTGCCAAAGACTGTACGATTACCCAGCCATCCGGCATCTTTGTTTCAAGCAAAGTAGCGATATCCCAGGTACCGTTATACTCAACAAAAATCTGCTCCGGTTTGTATGTCTCCTGAATCTTCTGCAAGGTTTCTGTTGTAAAATCTTCCTGCTCCTCAATCATCACAACCTTCGCATTAATGGTATTTAATTTTGCTTCATCATATTCTTCATCGCCGTCTTCACAGACAATAATTACCGTACGGTTGTCCCCGCCGAAATCATTTTCAAAAAGTGTTTCTTTGATTAATGTGGTCTTACCGCTATCCATAAATCCGGTAAATAAATATACTGGAATCTCCTGCATGGTTTCCCCTTTCCTATCCGACGGGCATTATGCAATGCCGAATAATTCTTCAATCTTGTGTTCGTCAATCTTAGAACCGATGACACAGAGTCTTCCGGTGTAATCCGGCTCTCCGTCTCTTAATTCATACTCGCCCGGAACCATATCAAAGTAAATCCAGGAACCATTGACATCCTCTACCATTCCTTTTGCACGGAGAATCATACCATACTCTTCGCTCTCGGATAAGGTCTTTAATACCTCTTCTATCTTCTCACGGGTAAATTTATGCGGAGTCTCTTTGCCCCAGCTTGTAAATACCTCATCTGCATGATGGTGATGATGATGTTCGTGGTCATGGTCATGGCATCCGCAGGTGCAGTTCTCATCATGTTCATGATGATGCTCGTGCTCTTCATGGTCATGGTCGTGCTCCTCATGATCATGATCGTGATGATGCTCATGCTCCTCATGGTCGTGATGGTGCTCATGCTCTTCGTGGTCATGGTCATGATGGTGTTCATGCTCATGTTCTTCCTCTTCTGCTTTATGATGTGCCTCTGCAAGAAGTTTCATCTCAAGAGAATCCTGTCCTTCCATAACTTTGAGAATCTGCTCACCTTTGATGGCATCCCAAGGAGTTGTAATGATTGCAGCCTTGCCATTTAATTCCTGCATCTGTTTTACGCAAAGCTCTAACTGCTCCGGTGTTGTGCTCTGGGTTCTGCTTAATACGATTGTTGTTGCAAATTCAATCTGGTTATTGAAGAATTCGCCAAAGGCTTTCATCTGTTTGGATGCTTTCTTTGCATTTACAACTGTAACCAGTGCATTTAATTTCACATCCTGCTCTTTTTCCACATCAATAACAGATTTCATTACGTCAGAAAGTTTACCAACTCCTGACGGCTCGATTAAAATACGGTCCGGATGGAATTTAGTAATTACTTCATTTAAGTTCTTTCCAAAGTCTCCTACCAGGGAACAGCAGATACATCCTGAGTTCATCTCGGTAATCTCAATGCCGGAATCCTTTAAGAATCCGCCGTCGATACCGACTTCACCAAATTCATTTTCAATCAGTACCAGCTTCTCACCAACAAAAGCCTCTTCTATCATTTTCTTGATAAATGTGGTCTTTCCAGCTCCTAAGAAGCCTGAAATAATATCAATTTTTGTCATTTTAACATCCTTCTTTCTAATAATTAAAGTGTATTTCACACTGAATTGATTTGTCTACCTATTGCAATATAGCAGAAAAAGTAAAATTTCTCAAGCAAACCGCGTGAACTTCATACAAATTTTATAAATAGCTTTTCTCAATATCAATGGGTATGATAAAGCCCTGCATAAATTCCATTCCGTGCAAGCAGCTCCTCATGGGTGCCCTCTTCTTCGATTCCCTGCTCAGTCAGCACCAGAATACGCCCTGCATTTTCTATCGTAGAAAGCCTGTGGGCAATTACAAATGTTGTCCGGTTCTTTGCCAGTTTCTCAAGCGATTCCTGTACCACTTTTTCACTTTCATTATCCAGTGCCGATGTTGCTTCATCAAAAATAAGTATCGGCGGATTCTTTAAAAATACCCGGGCAATGGAGAGCCGCTGTTTCTGACCGCCGGAAAGTTTTACACCCCGCTGTCCGATATCTGTATCATAACCATCCGGCAGTGATAAAATAAATTCATGGGCATTGGCATTCTTTGCTGCCTCAATGACTTCTTGCCTTGTCGCATCCGGTTTGCCATAAGCAATATTTTCAAAAATGGTTCCGGCAAACAAATAAACATCCTGCTGGACAATGCCAATGTGGTCTCTTAAACTTTTTAATTTATAGTGGCGGATATCACAGCCATCAATTAAAATTCTGCCCTCTGACACATCATAAAATCTTGGTATCAGGCTGCAAAGGGTTGTCTTTCCGGCACCTGAAGTTCCCACCAGTGCCACATAGCTTCCTGCCGGAACTTTCAGATTTATATGCCTTAAAACGCGGCTTAAATGTTCTTCATACCGGAAGGAAACATCCTGAAATTCTACTTCTCCAGTTTTCGACGGGACAAAGCCCTCCGGCCTTGCGGGGTCTGCAATTTCCACCTCTGTCTCCGAAATATCCGGTTCAATGGAAAGAATCTCCATAAACCGTTCAAAGCCGGAATATCCATTCTGGAACTGCTCGGTAAAATCAATCAGCGTCTTAACCGGCTCGGTAAATACATTGATATATAAAAGGAACGTAATCAAATCCGTATTACTCACACTGCCACCCGGAATCCACAGTGCTCCGGCAATCACCACTGCTACGGTAATCAACGTGGTAAATGCAGTCAGTCCCGCCTGATAACCACCCATAAAGAGATAGCTGTTCTTCTTGGCATCTAAGAAGCCTTTGTTTCCGCGGCTGAATTTTTCCTGTTCGACTTCTTCATTAGCAAAGGATTTTACTACGCGGATACCGGAAAGGTTGTCCTCAATCTGGCTGTTGATATCCGCTATCTTAATACGGTTCTGCCGGAACGCCTTTTTCATCCGCTTATTAAAGAAATATGCATACGCTATCATAAACGGCACCAGTGCAAATGCCGCCACTGTAAGCTTCGGACTGATTCCCATCATAATAACAAATGCACCAATTATCTTAATCAGGGAAATCACAATATTTTCCGGTCCATGGTGCAGTAGTTCGCTGATATCAAAAAGGTCCGTAGTAATTCTCGCCATCAGTTGTCCGACCTTCTGATTATCATAAAATGCAAAGGACAGTTTCTGATAATGAGCAAATATTTCTGCCCGCATATCATATTCTATTTTGGCACCCATTACATGACCATTATTAGAAATATAATAATTGCTGTAACACTGAATGGCTACTAACGCCACCATAAACAAAGCAAGCTTTCCGATTGTCTTTACTGCATCCTGCTCCGGCAGATATACCACTGTTGATGTAATATAGCGTACAATCAGCGGAATCACCAGTGCCGCCACTGCTGCTAACAATGCAAAAAACATATCGGTAAAAAATACGCCAAGATATGGTTTATAATAAGAAATCATTTTCTTTAAATTCTGCTTCATCTGTCTATCCCTCTTGCCTTTACCAGCTTATTTTTCATCACAACTGTCCATCTTATACTGTTTCTTTTGCAAATGCAAGTTTCTTTATGCTACAATGACTTTTATAAACGTGGCGGATTGAAAAAGCTGCCTGCATAAAATAATTTCGGTTATCCGAAGGATATTTGTTTATGGGATGGAAAATGCCTGTTGTTCTTAGCTGCATGTTTTGCTTGATGATAAACTGTCTTTCCGCTTGCTTTGACTGGATATCTGCACTGTCCGCCGGGTGCGGATGCGGTATAAGACCTGCAAGGGGCACTTGGAATTTCGACAGGCAAAACATTTTGTCCGGCAACCGGTGCAAATTCACATCCATGTTCATATGCACCTCGCTGGCACGTCCATGTGCCAGCGTTGCCTGTTGCCGGACGAAATTCCAAGTGCCCCTAACAGCCCTTCTTAGGCATCCGCACTTCGACGGACGGTACAGATAGACTGTCAAACATTGGAAAGACGGTTTTTACAGGCAAAAGCAAAATATGCAGCTTAGAACTACGGTATTTTATATCCAAAACAAATATCCTTTGGATAACAGAATTATTTTAGCAAGTGCTCCCGTTGTCAATCCGTGCCTTCTATAAATTAATTGTAAGGAGAAGAAAACATGACACATGTACTTCTTGTAGATGATG
>ERZ650918.1827-NODE-1827-length-16578-cov-19.453610_pt1 | contig 16578 bp, 17 predicted proteins | sample MGYA00514758_ERZ650918 | MGnify/ENA metagenome assembly ERZ650918 | reverse complement strand
TTGTAGGCTCCGAAAAGCCTTGTATTTACAGTGTTCCTAATAGGAAGTAATCATACGGTTGTGGTGCACCTCCAGCGTTTTTCGGAGGTCGGACATGCCGGAAAAAATATCCTCCAGACAGCTGGGCAGCTGGGCGGCAATATCCCGCTTGAGTAGGTAGCGGTAAGCGTTGACCGTGTAGCCCTGCGGGGCAAATTCCAGATAAGCCGAAATGTACACCAGCACGATATCCGGGGCGACCTGCCGCAGCTTGCGTCCCAGTGCAATGCCGTCGGTGGTTTTCAGGTCTACATCCAGAAACGCCAGCTGGTAGCGTTCCAGCTCCGGGGTAGCCAGCAGCTGCTCGCCGCTGGTGCAGACGGTGCTCTGCACCTGAATCTCCCGGGCGCGGAACCATTCCGAGATGTACTCGTCCATCTGTGCAGCGAAGGCCGCATCATCGTCACAGACCAGAATGTGCATGGGTGTGTTTCCTCCTTTTTGAATACAAAAAAGCATATAGCAGTGTTTCCCGCCGGGAGAAGCACCCTATATGCTTTTATATTACACTTGTTCCGCCTGTTCGTCAATCAAAGACGGAGCAGACGCTGGGATCACTTATGCAAGGAATTTGTCGTAGAGACCAAATGCAAAGATGAACACCACGATGAGCGGCAGCACATAAGTCAGGTAGCCGCGCATCCAGTCCTGCACCTTGAGACCCTTGCCGGTGTTGACCTCTTTTTTGTAGTTCTGCCAGCCCCAGCCGTAGTGGGTAACGCAGAACAGCAGATATACCAGGCTGCCCAGCGGCAGGAAGAGGTTGCTGACCAGAAAGTCCTCTACATCCAGCACAGCACCGCCGAACACTGCAAAGCCATCCCATGCCCACAGGTTATAGCCCAGCACACAGGGCATGGACAGCAGGATGATGAGCACAAGGTTCACCAGACTGGACTTTTTGCGGCTGCAGCCAGTCAGTTCCATGCCACAGCAGATGATATTCTCGAACACTGCCAGCACGGTGGACATGGCTGCAAAAGCCATGAACAAAAAGAACAGGCTGCCCCACAGCCGCCCCATGGACATATTGGCAAAGATGTTGGGCAGGGTGATAAAGATAAGGCTGGGGCCGCTGGTCTGGTCCACATGGTAGGTAAAGCAGGCCGGGAAGATGATCAGACCGGCGGTAATGGCTACAAAGGTATCCAGCACCACAATGCGGACAGATTCGCCCAGCAGGGAATGTTCCTTGCCGATATAGCTGCCGAAGATGGACATGGCGCCGATGCCAAGGCTCAGGGTGAAGAAGGCCTGATTCATAGCGGAGACCAGTGTGTTGACCACGCCCACCTCCTGCATCCGGGCAAAGTCCGGCACAAGGAAGAAGGAAAGGCCTTCCTTTGCCCCGGGCATGAACAGGCTGTTGACGGCAAGCACCACCATAATGAGGAGCAGGGCGATCATCATGCCCTTAGTCACGCGCTCCAGACCGCTTTGCAGACCCTTGGCGCACACCAGAATGCTCACTACCACCACAAATACCATCCAGAAGGTCATAGTAGCGGGGCTGGCCAGCATTTCGGTAAACTTACCGGCTACCTGCTCGGCGTTGAGCCCCGCCAGTTTGCCGACGGCGGTCATGTAGAAATAGTGCAGCATCCAGCCCGCCACGGTGGTGTAGAACATCATCAGCAGATAGCAGCCGATGAGGGTGAAGTAGCCGTGGATGTGCCACTTCTGCCCCGGCTTTTCCAGTGCCTGATACGCCCGCACCGGGCTTTTGCGGGAGGCGCGTCCCACGGCGAATTCCATGGTCATGATAGGCAGACCCAGAATGACTAGAAAAATCAGGTAGAACAGTACAAAAGCACCGCCGCCGCCCTGACCTGCAATATACGGAAACTTCCACACGTTGCCGATGCCGATGGCACAGCCTGCAGAAAGCAGAATAAAGCCCAGACGGGATTTCAGAGTTTCTCGTTCCATGATCCGATAACTCCTTACTTCTGCTTACGGGGTGTGTTTTTGCCCACGGGGCCGCGAGGACGGCGCTCGGCAGCCTTGGATTGCTGCGCAGCAGAGCGGGTCTGTGCACGACCCTTGACCGCTGCGGCACGCAGACCGTTCACCTCGGCCTTAGTCAGCTCGCGGTAGGTACCGGGCTTGAGCATTCCCAGCTTGACCACACCCTCGGCGTTGCGCTTCAGGCGCACCACCTCAAGACCCACACTCTCGCACATCCGGCGAATCTCGCGGTTCTTGCCCTCCTTCAGGGTCATCTCCATCACGGTACGACCGGGCTCGTCAGTGACCACATTGATGGCACAGGGCATGGTCTTGGTGCCGTCGTCCAGCACGACGCCGCTGCTCAGCTTGAGGATGGTGGCCTCGTCGGCGCGGGGCTGCACGGTAACGCGGTACAGCTTGGAGATACCGCCGGACGGATGGGTGACGGCCTGTGCAAAGGCACCGTCGTTGGTCATCAGCAGCAGACCCTCGCTGTCCTTATCCAAACGACCCACCGGGTACAGGCGGGCGGGGATGTCGCTGACCAAGTCCATCACGGTCTTGCGGCCCAGCTCATCGCTAGCGGTGGTCACATAGCCACGGGGCTTGTACAGCGCCAGATAATACAACTGCTGATTCTTTTGGATGTAGATGCGCTCGTCATCCACATGGAGCACGTCACGGTTGGGGTCCATTTTGTCGCCCACCTTGACCGGGTGGCCGTTCACCTTGACGCGACCCTCGGCAATGATCTGCTCGGCGGCGCGGCGGGAGCACAGACCCTGCTCGGCCATGATCTTCTGAATACGTTCTTCTGCCATAATATTACTCCTTGTGCGCCTCACGGCGCTCAAAACGCGCACCGCTCCCCTGTTTTTGCGGGGCACGGTGCGCGGTTATATAGACCGCAGACCAAAAGATCTGCGGCTGCGGCTTGATTTGTATAAAAGGTTACTCTGCCTTGGGCTCCTCTGCGGGTGCCTTGGCGTCCTTTTTGACCAGAGTGGTAAGCTTTTCCACCAGCTCAGGCAGCATGGTCAGGGCACGGTCGATGCTGTTGGAGCTATCCGACAGCTGGATGGTGCGCACGCAGCCATCCTTGATGACCAGAAATGCCACCGGCTGAATGTTGACACCGGCACCGGAGCCGCCGCCAAACAGATCCTTGTTGGCAGCGTTCTTGCCGTTAAAATCGGTACCGCCGGAGGCGAAACCAAAACTCACCTTGGACACCGGCAGGATGGTGATGCCATCCTCGGTGGTGATGGGCTTGCCGATAATGGTGTTGGAGTCCACCATCTGGTGAATTTTCTCCATCGTAACGTTCATCAGGCCCTGAATAGGATGCTCTGCCATAAAACAACTCTCCTTTATTCATCCGTGCAGGCAGCAGGCCGCCGGAAAGCATTCTGAGATAGATTTAGTGTATCATCTTCAAATAAAAATGTCCAATACTTTTTTACGCCAGAACTCGTACAGTACCCGCACAGCGGCAATGACGATGAACAGCGCCTGTGCGCTGACCCGGAAGGACACCTTGTCCTGCACAGTAGGCTGGGCGCTGCCGAAGTCCGGCAGAACGCACAGCTGGTCAAATTCCAGAAAGAAGAAATGGTCCAGCACGCCAAGGGTCGGGTACAGCCACGCTTGCAGCTTGCCGTAATTGCGGGCAGCTGCGGCGGGGTCGTCCCCGCGCACACCAAGGCAGACCGAAATCCTTGTAAAGCGGAGCGCGCCAAACACTGCCCGCAGCAGCGTACCCACGCCCCGCAGCATGGTGCAGATCACATCCAGCGTGATCTTTGCCTTTTGGCGGGGCGGCTTTTCAGCTTTGGGCTTTGCGGGCTGCGCAGCCTTTTTTTCAGCTTTTTTGCGCTTACGCTCCGCGCGCCATGCGCGGAATTTTGCTTTCAGTCTGCCGGTAAAGCCCTTGGGCTCCTCCGGCTGGGCGGGAGGTTCCGGCTTTGGGTATTGGAACACCGGAAAAGTGATGCCCAGTGCCCCGGCCTTTACGGTAAGCGTATCGTTTTGCCAGCAGACATCCGCGCAGAAGGGGCACAGCAGCAACAGCGCCGCCAGCACCAACAAAATCAGCAGCAGGATGCCCACCACCTTGAGGATGAACAGCAGGCAAGCGCCCACTGCGGAAAGAACCATGCCCATGGATCAGCCCTCACTTTCGGTCGGATCATCTGCCGGTGCATCGCTGTGCACCGGCGGCAGGTCTGCCAGACTGGACAGGCCGAACACACGCAAAAAGGTATCGGTGGTGCGGAAGCTGACCGGGCGACCCGGCAGATCCAGACGTCCGGCTTCCTCGATGAGCCCCTTTTCCAGCAGACCGGACACGCTGGAGGAGGAATCCACACCGCGCACCTGCTCAATAAAGGCGCGGGACACCGGCTGGTTGTAGGCGATGACGGTCAGGGTCTCCATAGCCGCAGGGCCAAGCGGTACGGCGCGGCGGCTGTCCAGCACGCGGCGCACACAGTCTGCCCACTGGGTCTTGGTAGCCAGCTGCCACCGGGTATTCAGATGCAGCAGGCACAGGCCGCTGTCTTCCCGCTGATAGCGGGTGTGCAGGGTCTCCAGTGCGGCATCCACGCTGGACTGGGGCAGCTGCACCGCCTGTGCCAGCTTATCGGCACCTATGGGGTCGCCGCAGGCAAAAAGCATAGCCTCCACGGCGGCAAGGGTTTGTTTCTGGTTCATGGGTTCTCCTTATTGCGTTCCGGGCGGGTGCGGCGCATGGTCAACGCTCCCCGGTCGTCCAGCGCGATGCGTCCGCCGCGCACCAGTTCCAGCAGCGCCAGAAAGGTAGCTACGTTGGTGCTGCGGCTCTGGCTGCGGGAAAACAGCTGCTCCATTTTTGCCACGGTGCCGCCCAGCATCCGGCGCAGGATGTACACCACCCGGCTGGTGACCGATACCATGGGCGCGGTGACCAGCGGCTCAAACTGCTGCTGGGTGGGCACACGGCGGGTCTTGGTGCGGCCTGCCAACGCCTGCCAGTAGTCCGCCAAGATCTGCGGGGCATGGTGCAATGCGTAGGTGTTATCCCACTCCACTTCCATGGGGCGGCGCACGAATACCGGAGCAGCCTCTCCTTTTGCGCGCAGCAGAGCCGCCATGCGGCGGCACTGGTCGTACTCGATGAGCTGACCGGTGAGTTCCTGCTTCATGCGCTCGCCCTCTTCGCTGCGGGGCAGCAGCAGAAAGCTTTTCATTTCCACCAGATGCGCCGCCATCTCAATGAAGGCGCTGGCGGTCTCGGGGTCAGGGTCAGCCTGCTCCACGGTGCGGGTGTACTGGTCGATCAGCTGCAGGATGGGGATATTATGCAAGTCCATTTTATGTTTGGCCACCAGAGCCAGCAATAATTCCAGCGGGCCGTCAAAATCTTCCAGATGGAAGGTCAATTCCTCTGCCACTCAGATCACCGCCCCAAGGCTGCTTGCATAAACGGTGTAGGCGATCTTATCGATATAGCCGGTGCCTGCGCCCAAAAGCGACCACACCACGTTATTCAGGTAGTAGAGCGGCGTATCCAGAAAGCCGCCCCAAACCGCTGCCAGCATGACGATCATGATATATTTTTCGTACCGCATCAGGCCAAAGTAGATGCGCTGCGGCAGCACCACCAGCAGAATGCGGCTGCCGTCCAGCGGCGGCACCGGAATCAGGTTGAACACCGCAAGGCTGACGTTCATCAGCACCAGATAGCGCAGGAACATGGCAATGTAAATGGTAGCGTTATTGACCGGCGCCCAGTAGTACATTACCTTCCATGCCACCATGCCAAGGTAAGCCAGCACAAGGTTTGCCACAGGGCCTGCCAGTGCCGTAAGCGCCATGCCCCACTTAGGGTTTTTGAAGTTGCGGGGGTTGGTGGACACAGGCTTTGCCCAGCCCACGCCTGCAAACACCATGCACAGGGTGCCCAGCAGGTCAAAGTGCGCAAAGGGATTCAGCGAAAGACGCCCCTCGCGTTTGGCGGTGGCATCGCCCAGCAGCCATGCTGCCAGCGCATGGCCAGCCTCGTGGAACGGAATGGCCACCAGCGCCACCAGTGCGCGGATGATATAATAGGTTGCCTGTGTGGTCATGTAAATCTCCTGTCAAAACGAATTTCATTCTTTATAATACTATTTTTTTGTGTCCTGCACAAGCCCCACAGCACCGGGAATGCAAAAAGCTACAGAAAATTTAAAAAAAGACTTGCTTTTTCTTTGTATCTCTGGTAAAATAGTCAAGCTGATTATTTTGATTCCATACTTCACTGTAGGAGGTGCAATTACCATGGCTAAGTGTGAATGCTGCGGCAAGGGTGTTACCTTTGGTATCAAGGTCTCTCACTCTCATCGCCGTTCCAACCGTACCTGGAAGCCGAATGTCCGTCGTGTCAAGGCGGTCGTGGAGGGCTCTCCCAAGTATGTCTACGCATGCTCCCGTTGCCTGCGCGCTGGCAAAGTTACCCGCGCTGTCTAATTTGGTGTATGTGGCCGGTCACTTTGTCGAGTGGCCGGCTTTTTTATTTGCCGCAAGGAGAGAAATAAAATGTCTTTGCCTGTTGATCCCATCATGCTGCTGAGCGTGGTGAACCTGAAACTGCGGGATCAGTATAAGGATCTCGATGCGCTGTGCGAAGATCTGGAGGCCGACAAGGCCGGTCTGTGCGCTAAGCTGCACGCTGTGGGCTACGATTACGACCCGCAGCGCAACCAGTTTGTCTGATTATAGCTTCCAAATCCGGCACCGGTGCGCAGCGACTGTGCCCGGGCCGGTGAATGATAAAATAAGGAGTGCTTGATTTATGATCCAGGGTACCTATTACAAAGAGTGGAGCACGGTTCTTGGCCGTGAGATGGAGTTTAAGGTGTACGGCCATGCCGGTGTGCCGGTGCTGGCACTGCCCGCCCGCGGCGGCCGTTTTTATGACTGGGAGAACAACGGAATGCCCGATGCCATTGCCCAGCTGCTGAACGAGGGCAAGGTGCAGCTGTTCTGCGCAGATGCCATGGACGGCGAAGGCCTTTTGAACGGTGATCTGCCCCAGCGCCGCCGCGCCGAGCTGCAGGAGAAGTATTTCGTCTACCTGACCGCTGAGCTTGCTCCCCGTATTCTGACCCTGAACAACGCCAAAAAGGGCACCCGGATCTGGACTGCCGGTGTAGACTTGGGCGCTTACCACGCCGTCCACTGCCGTCTGCGCCGTCCCACCCTGTTTGCAGGTGCTGTGGGTATGGGCGGTATCTACGACCTGACCCGCTTCTGGGGCACCGACAGCGATGACATGGTGCTGCGCTGCGCTCCCCTTGCCTATTTGCAGGAGAACGGCATTGCCAACAAGCCTGCGCTGGCCAAGGCTGAGGAGAACAGCCTGATCCTCTGCGCCGGTCAGGGTGCCTACGAGGGCGATGCACTGGACGACACGCAGGCACTGGCCGATCTGCTGAAGGATCAGGGTATGCCCGCACATCTGGAGATCTGGGGCGGTGACGTATCCCACGACTGGTACTGGTGGGGCAAGATGTGGAGCCTGTTTGCACCGCGCATTCTGGAAGTAAAGTAAGAGCTTACAACGAGGGAAAGCCTGCGGGGCTTCCCTCGTTTTTTATATACAGCGGTTTTGAATGGCCTCCGCGTGCGCTCTGGCCATGTTCAGCGGAATTTCATCTTTTAATTTATGGTTCAGAAACGCCTGCGGCGTTTCCGAACCATTTTTTGTCAGCTGTACTATTTATATTTCATTTCCTACTTGAATTGTCGGATATTATGTGCTATACTGCTGTTGCAAGAAAATATACCCCATGGGGGTTTATGAAAGGAGCGACTCCGATATGGAAGAGACCAAAAAGCACTGTTGCTGCTGCGTTGATACGCCGGAAGCGGACGCTGCGGCAGACACTGCTGTCCCCTGCTGCTGCCGCCACAAAGTGCGCAGCCCAGAGGAACACAAAGCTCTGCTCAACCGGCTGAACCGCATTGAAGGGCAGGTGCGCGGCATCCGCGGGATGTTGGAAAAGGACGCCTACTGTGTGGACATTCTGGTACAGGTAGCCGCAGCCAATGCGGCGCTGAACAGCTTTTCCCGGGAATTGCTGGCACAGCACATCGGCAGCTGCGTAGCGGATGACCTGCGTGCCGGCAGTGACGAAAAGCTGGAGGAGCTGCTCCGGCTGCTGCCCAAGCTGATGAAATGACCGCCCGCCGGGCAGACTGACCACAAGGAGAAACAACAATGGAACAATTCAACGTTACCGGCATGAGCTGCGCGGCCTGCTCTGCCCGGGTAGAAAAGGCCGTAAAGAGCGTGCCGGGCGTCACCGGCTGTTCGGTAAGCCTGCTGACCAACTCCATGGGCGTAGAAGGCACCGCTGAGGATGCCGCCATTATCCGTGCCGTAGAGCAGGCCGGTTACGGCGCAAGCCCCAAAAAAGCCGCCGCAGCGGCCAGCACCAGCGCAGAGCTGGATGCTCTAGCAGACCACGAAACGCCCAAGCTGAAACGGCGGCTCATCGCCTCGCTGGGCTTTTTGCTGGTGCTGATGTACTTTTCCATGGGGCACATGATGTGGGGCTGGCCGCTGCCCCGCTGGTTTGACGGCAACCACATTGCCATGGGACTGGTACAGCTGTTGCTGGCAGGCATCGTGATGGTGATCAACCAGAAGTTTTTCATCAATGGCTTCAAAGGGCTGGTACACCGCTCCCCCAACATGGATACGCTGGTGGCTATGGGCTCGATGGCAAGCTTTGTGTGGAGCACCTACGCCCTGTTTGCCATGACCGATGCGCAGCTGCACGGCAACGAAGAACTTGTCATGCACTACATGATGGAGTTCTATTTTGAGTCTGCCGCCATGATTTTGACTCTCATTACCGTGGGCAAGATGCTGGAAGCGCGCTCCAAGGGCAAGACCACCGATGCGCTCAAAAGCCTGATGAAGCTTGCCCCCAAGACCGCTACACTGCTGCGGGACGGCACCGAGGTGACCGTACCCATTGAGCAGGTACAGAAGGAGGACATCTTTGTGGTGCGCCCGGGCGAGAACATCCCGGTAGACGGCATTGTGCTGGAGGGCAGCAGTGCCGTGAACGAGAGCGCCCTGACCGGCGAGAGCATCCCGGTAGACAAGGCCGTGGGCGATAAGGTAAGCGCCGCCACCACCAATCAGTCCGGCTATCTGCAGTGCCGTGCTACCCGCGTGGGCGAGGACACCACGCTGGCGCAGATCATCCGCATGGTCAGCGATGCCGCTGCTACCAAGGCACCCATTGCAAAGATCGCAGATACCGTATCCGGCTTTTTCGTGCCTGCGGTCATCAGCATTGCAGTGGTCACCACCCTTGTTTGGCTGCTGCTGGGGCGGGATGTAGGCTACGCGCTGGCGCGGGGCATCTCGGTGCTGGTCATCAGCTGCCCCTGTGCGCTGGGTCTGGCAACGCCGGTAGCTATTATGGTGGGCAACGGCCTTGGTGCGAAGAACGGCATCCTATTCAAGACCGCTGCGGCGTTAGAAGAAGCCGGGCGCACCCGCATCGTAGCGCTGGACAAGACCGGCACTATCACCTGCGGCGAGCCTACCGTCACCGACCTTCTGCCCGCTGTGGGCGTGACCGAGACCGAGCTGCTCACGCTGGCAGCCGCGCTGGAGGGCCGCAGTGAGCACCCACTGGCGCGGGCAGTGCTGGCCTATGCGGAGGAAAAGCAGCTGGAGCTGCCCTCTGTTACCGATTTTACCGCCCTGCCGGGCAACGGCCTTACCGCCAAGCTGGAGGGCAAGGAGATCTTTGGCGGCAGCGCTGCATTTATTAGCACAAAGGTCGCTATCCCTGCTGCGCTGCAAACGCAGTCTGCCGCACTGGCTGCGCAGGGTAAGACGCCCCTGTTCTTTGGCGGCGCAGGTCGTCTGCTGGGCGTTATCGCGGTAGCTGATACCATCAAGGAGGATAGCCCGCAGGCCATCCGGGAGCTGCGGAATATGGGCATCCGCGTGGTGATGCTGACCGGCGACAACCAGCGCACCGCCGAGGCCATTGGCCGACAGGCCGGGGTGGACGAGGTGATTGCCGGGGTGCTGCCCGAGGGCAAGGAGGCCGTCATCCGGCAGCTGCAAAAGTACGGCAAGGTAGCTATGGTGGGTGACGGTATCAACGACGCCCCTGCCCTGACCCGCGCTGACACCGGCATTGCCATTGGCGCAGGCACAGACGTAGCCATTGACGCCGCGGACGTAGTACTGATGAACTCCAAGCTCTCGGACGTGCCCGCCGCCATCCGGCTGAGCCGCGCTTCCCTGCGCAACATCCACGAAAACCTGTTCTGGGCGTTTATCTATAACATCATCGGCATTCCGCTGGCAGCCGGTGTGTTCATCCCCTTAGGGCTGACGCTGAACCCCATGTTCGGCGCAGCTGCCATGAGCCTTTCCAGCTTCTGCGTGGTGAGCAACGCCTTGCGACTGAACCTGTTTGACCTGCACAGCGCAAAGCGTGACCACCCGCCCAAACACGTCCCTGCCCTGCCCGCTGCCCTTGTGCAGCCCGCAGCGGAGGAAGATACAACTTACAAGGAGAAGATCGTTATGAAAAAGACCCTGACCGTAGAGGGCATGATGTGCCCCCACTGTGAAGCCCGCGTCAAGAAGGCACTGGAAGCTCTGCCGCAGGTGGACGAGGCTGTTGTCAGCCACGAAGCCGGTACTGCCATCGTTACCCTGAACGCAGAGGTGGACGATGAGGTGCTGAAGAAGGCCGTGGAGGCACAGGATTACCCCGTTACCGGTATCCAGTAAGGGTATCAGCCACCACAAAATGCAAGAGGCAGCTGCGCAAAAATCTGCGCAGCTGCCTCTTTTTGTCGCGGGACGATTTTGAATGCGCGCCGCATTCGCTTTGCGCATCTTCAGAGGAAAGATCCTTTTTTGTTTTAGAGCACCGGAGCGTCTGCGGACGCTCCAGTGCTCCATTTTTTTACCAAAAGCCGTTGCCGCAATTAGAACGCAAAAAGCCCGCTGCAAGGCGGAATGTCCTTGCAACGGGCAGCATAGATAACTGGGGAACCCTTATCAGACTTCGGTGTTGAAGTAGCGCTTCAGCAGGCCCTCGAAGCCGCGGCCGTGACGGGCTTCGTCCTTTGCCATCTCATGGACGGTATCGTGGATGGCGTCCAGATTCAGCGCCTTAGCCTTCTTGGCCAGGTCCATCTTACCGGCGCAGGCACCGCACTCGGCCTCGGCACGCATCATCAGGTTCTTCTTGGTGCTGTCGGTCACGACCTCGCCCAGCAGCTCTGCAAAGCGGGATGCGTGGTCAGCCTCTTCGTAAGCATAACGCTTGTAGGCCTCGGCGATCTCGGGGTAGCCCTCACGCTCTGCCACGCGAGCCATAGCCAGATACATGCCGACCTCGCTGCACTCGCCCTCGAAGTTTGCGCGCAGACCGTCAACGATCTCCTGCGGCACGCCCTCTGCCTTGCCGATGCCAACAACATGCTCGGTGACGTAGGTGTTGCCGGTCTTTTCCACAAAAGCGGAAGCGGGAGCCTTGCAAACGGGGCACTGAGCGGGGATCTCACCCTCAGCGATATAACCACAAACGGTGCAAACGTATTTCTTCATAAGAATTTACCTCCATTCGATCTGTTAAAAATGATACAGGACGGAAACCACCCGCCTGTTGCTTCTATGCTAGGCAGCCGTGCTGCCGGGTATAGAAAGAGCCATGGAAGGGGGCTTTGTGTACTTCCCTTTCCATGGCTCTATTATAGCGAATAATTCCTAGTTAGTCAAGTATATTTTTAAGAATTATTCCTATTTATTAAAATCTGGCAGGATGCCCAAATTCCCTTATGGAAAACTGGACGCATTCCCGAGGATCAGACCTGCAGGTTGCCGCTGGTAGCAGCGTCAGAACCGGCGGTAGCGTCAAACTCGTAGTCATTGCCGGGCAGGATGGCGTTGAGCAGAATGCCTGCAATCGCAGCCACAGCCAGACCGGACAGGTTGATGGTGACGCTGCCAACGGTAAAGCCAACGCCGCCCACAGAGTTGAAGCCCAGTGCGCACACCAGAATGACGGCGGCAACGATCAGGTTGCGGCTGTTGGTGAAGTCCACGCGGTTCTCCACCACGTTGCGCACACCGATAGCGGAGATCATTCCGTACAGCACAAAGCTGATACCGCCGATGATGCCGGTGGGGATGGTGTTGATGACAGCCTCAAACTTGGGGCTGAAGCTCAGGATGATAGCCAGCACAGCGGCAATGCGGATGACCAGCGGGTCGTAGATCTTGCTCAGTGCCAGCACGCCGGTGTTCTCGCCGTAGGTGGTGTTGGCGGGGCCGCCCAGCAGACCAGCCATGGTGGTGGCCAGACCATCGCCCATCAGGGTGCGGTTCAGGCCGGGGTCATTGATATAGTTGTGGCCGACAGTAGCGCTGATAGCGGCAATATCGCCAACGTGCTCCATCATGGTAGCCAGTGCGATGGGGATAATGGTGAACAGCGCGCTGATGAACTCCGGGCTGCCGTCAATGGCGAACAGCCCCATAGCATCCTTGTGCAGAGGGATGCCCAGCCAAGCGGCCTCGGAGATCTTCTGGAAGTCCACTGCGCCGGTGACCAGTGCCACTGCGTAGGAGACCAGCACACCGATGAGAATGGGCAGGATCTTGACCATACCCTTGCCCCAGATGTTGCACACGATGACAGTGCCCAGTGCCACAAAGGCCAGCAGCCAGTTGGACTGGCAGTTGGTGATAGCAGAGGGAGCAAGGATCAGACCGATGGAGATAATGATGGGGCCGGTGACCACCGGCGGGAAGAACTTCATGATGCGGCGGATGCCAAAGGTGGAGATCAGCAGGCTGGCCACCAGATAGACCAGACCCGAGAATGCAATGGCAGCGCAGGCATAGGGCAGCATCTTGGTGTTGGCAACGGTCAGGTTGCCATCGGCATCAGCCAGCATGGGAGCCACGATGGAGAAGCCGCCCAGATATGCAAAGGAGGAGCCGAGGAATGCCGGGACCTTCTTTTTGGTAATGAGGTGGAACAGCAGCGTGCCCAGACCGGCACACAGCAGAGTGGTGGAAACGCTCAGGCCGGTGAGCAGCGGCACCAGAACCGTTGCGCCAAACATAGCAAACATATGCTGCACACCCAGAATAAACATTCTGCCGGTGCCCAGCTTTTTGGCGTCGTATACGCCCTTGGAGTAATCGATCTTTTCGCTCATAGAAAACCTCCTATCCTGTTATTCCCAAAAAAAGAGGCATTGCCGTTGAAACAGCAGTGCCTCTGAATTTCAGGAACAAGACCTCCACACAAAAATGGGAAAGAAGCAGCTATGCAGTCGCTCGCGCTTGAACATTGTGCTCCTCCCCTTCTTTTTGTGTTCTTTCCAACAACCGGAATCGCTCCGGCAAGGCAGCAGCAACGCTGCGGCCTTTTTGTTAAGTATAGCAGATTTTGGGCTTTCCAGCAAGGTGTTGACAGCTTTTTCTTGCCGGTTACACTGCGCCGTGGGCTGCGGGGGTTGCGCTTTTGGACGGAATGCCCTATAATAGAGCCTGCTCTTATTTCCTACCATTATAATGTGTTGATATTACAGGAGGCTTTATGCTCTATCTGGATTACTCTGCCAACACCCCTGTGGACGAGGAGGTGCTGCAATGCTTCTGCGAAGCTGAGCGGCGCTACCCGGGCAACGCCAACGCCCACCATCAGGCAGGCACTACCGCAAAGGCTGCTATAAACGAGGCGACCGGCAGCATTGCCCGCTGTCTGGGCGCACCGCCTGCGGGCATCATCTATACCTCCGGTGCAAGCGAAGCCAACAACCTTGCCGTAAAGGGGTTGGCAGCGCTGGGAGGTGCAGCAGGCAGGCACATCCTCTCTACCCCGCTGGAGCATTCATCTGTCAGCGGCAGTCTGGAGGCGCTGCAAAAGCAGGGGTACGAGGTGGAGCTGCTGGACATCCTGCCGGACGGCACGGTGGACCTCGCTGACCTGAAACAGCGGCTGCGCCCGGACACCGTTCTGGTTGCTGTGACCGCTGTGGACAGCGAGTTGGGTGTAGTACAGCCCATTGCAGAGATTGCAGAGCTTTTAAAGGCATACCCCAACTGCCATTTCCATGTGGACGCCACGCAGGCTGTGGGGAAAATTCCTGTGCAGTTTGAGGGCATGGACACCATGAGCCTGACAGCCCATAAGTTTTACGGGCTCAACGGCATCGGTGTGCTGGTAAAGCGGCTGGGGCTGGCACTGCCGCCCCTCATCCACGGCGGAGAGAGCACTACCCCCTACCGCAGCGGCACACCTACCGTAGCCCTTGCCTGCTCGCTGGCGCTGGCTTTGGAAAAGGCTACTGCGGAGCTGCCAGCCCGCGCCGCAACTGTGCGCAGCCTGAATGACCGGCTGCGTGCAGAGCTTTCCCGCTATCCAAAAGTACGCATCAACAGCCCGGCAAACGCTGTGCCGCATATCCTGAACCTGAGCGTGCAGGGCGTAAAGGGTACCGTGTTCCAGCGAGAGCTGGACGCTCACGGGGTATGTGTCTCAGTCAAATCCGCCTGTTCGTCCGATGGGTTGCCCTCCCGCGCGGTGCTGGCAGTCAGTCAGGACCGGCGCAACGCCCTTTCCTCTTGGCGCATCAGCCTGAGCCACCTTACCACAGAAGAGGAAGTGACCGTCTTTCTGCAGGCCTTTGCAGACTGCTATAACACCCTGACCCGGTAAAGGAGCTGTGAAACAAAGCCGTTTGTAGCTGCCATAAACAAACAAAAAGACCTTCCCGCTCTCCGGAACGGGAAGGTCTTTATAAATTGCTAATTAGCCTTGGAACTTACGTTCAAGGACAAAATCACTCAATGATCTTGCCAACAACGCCGGAACCAACGGTACGGCCACCCTCACGGATAGCGAAACGCAGGCCCTCTTCCATAGCAACGGGGGTCAGCAACTCAACGTGCATCATGACGTTATCGCCGGGCATGCACATCTCGGTGCCTTCGGGCAGGGTGATGATGCCGGTCACGTCAGTGGTACGGAAGTAGAACTGAGGACGATAGTTGGAGAAGAAGGGAGTGTGACGACCGCCTTCGTCCTTGGTCAGGACGTAGACCTGAGCCTCAAAGACGTTGTGGGGGTGCACAGAACCGGGCTTAGCCAGAACCTGGCCACGCTCGATCTGGGAACGATCAACACCACGCAGCAGAGCGCCGATGTTATCGCCAGCCTCAGCGAAGTCCAGAGACTTACGGAACATCTCCAGACCGGTGATGGTGGTGTTCAGACGGTCGGGCTTGATGCCGACGATCTCCATAGCATCGCCAACCTTGGCCATACCACGCTCAACACGACCGGTAGCAACGGTACCACGGCCAGAAATGGTCATGACATCCTCGATGGGCATCAGGAAGGGCTTGTCCTCCTCACGATCCGGGTTGGGGATGTAGGAGTCAACAGCGTCCATCAGCTCCTTGATGCAAGCGTAAGCGGGATCCTCAGGATCGTTGGGAGCCTCCAGAGCCTTCAGAGCGGAACCACGAATGATCGGGGTGTCATCGCCCGGGAAGTCGTACTCGCTCAGCAGCTCACGGATCTCCATCTCGACCAGATCCAGCAGCTCCTCGTCGTCGACCATATCGCACTTGTTCATGAACACAACGATATAGGGCACGCCGACCTGACGAGCCAGCAGGATGTGCTCACGGGTCTGGGGCATGGGACCATCGGTAGCAGCAACGACCAGAATAGCGCCGTCCATCTGAGCAGCACCAGTGATCATGTTCTTAACGTAGTCAGCATGGCCCGGGCAGTCAACGTGAGCGTAGTGACGCTTCTCGGTCTGGTACTCAACGTGAGCGGAGTTGATCGTGATACCACGAGCACGCTCCTCAGGAGCCTTATCGATGTTAGCGTAGTCCATGAACTCTGCATCACCCTTCAGAGCCAAGTACTTGGTGATAGCAGCGGTCAGAGTGGTCTTGCCGTGGTCAACGTGACCGATGGTGCCGATGTTAACATGCGGCTTAGAACGGTCGAACTTTGCCTTTTCAGCCATTGGAATATCCTCCCTTAATTTAGGTTTTGATATTGGTTACAACAACCCTGCAAAATGCAGACATTGCACTGCAAGGCTATTCTACTAAATTTGCCCTGTAAAATCAAGTGCTTTTACAGGAAATTTTGCCGGAGTTACACTACCCCGGCAAAATTCTCATGCTTTTCAGCGCTTAGCCCTTGGTACGGCCAGCAATGATCTGGTCAGCAATGTTCTTGGGAACCGGCTCGTAGTGAGAGGGCTCCATAACATACTGGCCACGACCCTGAGTCTTGGAACGCAGGTCGGTAGCGTAGCCGAACATCTGAGCCAGAGGCACAAATGCGTTGACACGCTGGGTACCGGCCATAGCCTCCATGCCCTGGATCTGACCACGGCGAGCGTTCAGGTCACCGATAACATCGCCCAGATATTCATCAGGAACGATAACAGCAACCTTCATGATGGGCTCGGTGATGATAGGATCAGCCTTGCGCATAGCATCCTTGAATGCCATAGAGCCAGCGATGGAGAAGG
>ERZ650918.1822-NODE-1822-length-16612-cov-3.378450_pt1 | contig 16612 bp, 12 predicted proteins | sample MGYA00514758_ERZ650918 | MGnify/ENA metagenome assembly ERZ650918 | reverse complement strand
GGCCGTGCAGGATGGGAGACAGTGGCTTATAGATGACCATGCAGAGCACGGCGTCCAGCAGACCCTTGACCAGCGTGAAGGGCAGGTTGAAGATGACGAGGCACTTCATGAGGCTGTCGGCAGAGGGCAGGATGGCCTGATACATGCCGAGGATGGCTTCCAGCGGCATATGGTAAAATTCCACATAGGCCGGATAGGTGATGAAGTAGTTGGAGGGTACACTGAAGACGGCCATTGCGGCGGCACCCGCTACCGCGCCGAGGATGGCGGTCTTGCGGCTCTTATGATGCTTGTAGATGAAGCCCGCCACAGCGGAGAAGACAGCGCCCAGCATAAAGTTGCACAGCTCGCCGACACAGGCAGTGCTGGTACCCTTGATGACGATGTGGAGCAGGTTCTTCATGAAGCTGATGACCACGCCGTACACCGGGCCGAGGGCGAACGCGCCCAGCAGGGCGGGCAGGTCGGAGAAGTCCATCTTGACGAAGGACGGGATGAGCATCGGAATGGGGAACTCGATGAACATCAGGATGAACGCCACTGCGCTGAGCATGGCGGCAACGGTCAGGTTGTGGGTCGTATCTTTTCTCATAATTTTCCTCCCGGGGCGGCTGCCCCATTCAAATAAAGACTGGAAAGCCCTTTTCTCGCTCGCTGAAACCGGGAAGACAAATGAAAACGCGCCCTGCCATAGCTTACACTAGAACAGGGCGCGCACAAACAAATCAAATTGTCTGCCGTTTCTTGCATCCGGACTATACCGTTGGCCCCGGAGTCTCACCGGGTCAGCACTCTTTGGGAGTGGTCGCGGGCTGTACCGCCAGTGGGGAATCGCACCCCGCCCTGAAACGAACTTTCTTCGCAGAGTATAACGCGGCAGGTTTGTCTTGTCAAGCCCTTTTATGCATTTTTTAACAAGCCGTTTCCGATTTGCACCGTCGGCTGTAATATGATATACTGATTTTATTATTCGTCAGGAAGGTATTTGTTTCTATGCTCTTCACTATCAACGATCTCGGCTTTTCCATCGCCGGGCTGCTGCTGGAAGGCTGGCTGGCCTTTGCAGCCCGGTGCATCTGTGCGCTGGCCCTGCTGTTCATCGGCTGGGTCGTCAGCCGCTGGCTGCAAAAAAGCCTCTTCCCCCGCCTGCTGAAACGCAGCTGGCACTTTGCCTTTACGCACCCTCTGCTGGAAAGCTTTGCCCGCCCGGCGGCCCGCATCGCGTGGTACACCGGTATGTATCTGGCCCTGCGCAGCCTGCCCTGGGCCATCCCCGGTCTTGCGGCCCTGCTGCTCAAAGCCTATCGGATGATGCTGGTCTTCCTCATCGGTACCGGCTTCTACCACGCTTCCGGCATCGCGGCTCTGCTGCTGGCCTCGTCCAGCGAAGAAGTCCGCACCAACCGCACCCTGCTCACCCTGCTGGATAAAGTCTACAAAGTAGCCGTCGTGGTGCTCTGCGGCGCGACCATCGCACAGGAGAGCGGCCTGCCCGTGGGCAGCGTCGTGGCCAGTGCCGGTCTTATCGGCCTTACGATCTCTCTGGCCGCACAGGATATGGCCAAGAATTTCTTCAGCGGCGTGGTCATCCTGCTGGACAAGCCCTTCTCCATCGGCGACTGGATCACCGTCGGCGACGTGGAGGGCGAAGTGGTGGACATCAACTTCCGCTCCACGAAAGTCCGGGCCGTGGATAACTCCATCTACATCCTCACCAACAGCACCGTCAGCAGTGCCACCATCAACAACGCTACCCTCCGCAACAAGCGGCTCTACCGCTTCACGCTGGGCGTTACCTACGACACCACCCGGCCCCAGCTGGAAAAGCTGATGGCCGACCTCGACGCCATGCTCAAGGCCAGCCCCGACACCTACGAGGACACCGCCTTTGTCCGGATGACCGGCTTCGGCGACTCGAGCATCAACCTGATGGTCTCTGCCTATCTGCGCACCGCCGACCTCGGCGTGTTTTTGCGGATGCAGAACGATTTGAACCTCAACATCATGGACGTGATGAAGGCCGACGGCGTGGATTTCGCATTTCCCTCCACGACAGTCTACCTCGCAAAAGAGAACTGACAGCAAAAAAGCCGATGCAGCTGCATCGGCTTTTTTGCTACAGCGCAATATCCAGCGCCATCATGAGGGCGAACCCCAGCACCACGCTGATGACGCCCGCCGGTTCGTCCTGCTCCACGGCTTCCGGTATCATCTCCTGAGCCGTTACGCAGACCATGCACCCGGCGGCGGCGCTCATGAGCCACGGCAGAGCCGCGCTCACCCAGCCCGCGAGGGCCAGCGCCAGCAGCGCCCCCAGCGGCTCCACGAGGCCCGACGCCGCACCGGCGCAGAAGGCTTTCCGCCTCCCCTGACCGGCCTGCGCCAGCGGCAGGCTCACCGCCGCGCCTTCCGGGATATTCTGCAAGCCGATGCCCAGTGCAAGGGCCAGCGCCCCGCTGACGGCCTCCGGCTCACCCTGCAGGGCCAGCGCCGCCGCAAGTCCCACCACCATGCCCTCGGGCAGATTGTGGAGGGTCACGGCCAGCACCACCCGGCCCATCCGGCCATCCTCTTTTGACCCGGTGTGCATCAGCCGCCCGGCAGCCTCTTCCAGCCGCAGCAGGCCCACAGCACCCAGCACCAACCCCACCGCCGGGGCCAGCCAGACCGGCAGCGTCCCGGCCTCTGCCCGCTCGATGGCAGGCAGCAGCAGGCTCCACACGCTGGCGGCCAGCATGATGCCCGCCGCCATGCCGCAGAGCATCCGCCGGGTGCGGGGCTCGTCGGCCCGACGCACCAGAAAGACCCCCGCTGCTCCCAGCGCCGTACAGAGCGCCGGCAGCAGCAGGATGACCGCTGCAAACAGATAGACGTTCACATTGCATTCCCCCTTCCCACCGATGTATGCGGCGGAAAGGGGGAATGTGAAGAGAAAAAGCTCTCCTCATTCCGGCAGCTCATGCAGGGTAAATTCGTTTTTTGTTGTTTCCAGTATTCCCTCATCCCGCATTTTGCCCAGCTCTTTCGAGAGGGCGCTGCGGTCGAGGTTGAGGTGATCGGCCAGGCCCTGACGGTCGAAGGGGATGCGGAAACTTTTGCTGCCCGCCTTCGCGGCCTGATTGGAGAGATACAGCAGCAGCCGTCCCCGGACGGTCTTCGGGGCCGTGCAGAAGATGCGCTCCGAGAGGGCCAGGTTCTTGTGCAGCGAGATGTTGAGCAGGTTCTGCACGAGGACCGGCTGCCACTCGCTGTCCGGGTGAGGTGTGTGGACGAGGACATCCATGTTCAAAAAGAGCACTTCCGTCTCTTCCGCCGCCACCACGTCCACCATCATCGGCTCGCCGCAGAAGGCATAGGTCTCCGCGAACACCTGCCCCGCCGGGACATGGCTCAGGATGCTCCTGTTGCCCCAGAGGTCGATGTTCTCGATGTTGACGCCGCCCGCCTGCACGACGCCCACCTCGCGGGTGATACAGCCCGCCCGCAGAAGGACTTCGCCCTTCGCGTAGGTCTTGCAGCGCGCACCGCCGCAGGTGAACATCTCGGCCAGCGCCGTCTCGCCAATGCCCTGAAAAAGGGGCGTTTTCTGTGTTTTCACCCTCAGCGCCCCCTTTTACCGCTTGACGTGGTAGACCTCGAGATAGACGCTCTTGCGCGTCTCGTCCAGCGTTTCCTTCAAACCACGGCAGAAATCCTCATCGTCCAGCAGTGCCACCACCTCGGGCGCATAGCGGGTGCCTCTCTGGGCGTGGAATTCGCCCAGCAGCGTATCCACCGGCTTTGCCGTCGTGTAGCAGCGGCCGATATTATCGGTGGCCGCGTCCAGTGAGTCGGCCACGGTCAGAGCGTCCACGATGGGCTTGATGCCCGCCGGGCAGGGCGGATAATTTTTCGGGTAGCCGCCGTGTCCGTCGTAGAAGGTATGGTGGTAGAGCGCCGCCGGGGCCAGGTCGTCCTTTCCGCCCACATTGCACAGCAGCTCGTAGCCGAACACCGTGTGCCACTGGATGCAGGTAAATTCCTCGTCCAGCAGGCGGCGGTAGTTGTTGCCGATGTACGTGAACACATAGCTCTTGCCTACATCGTGGTAAAGGCCGCACTCATAGGCCAGCTCACATATTTCAATGCGGCTGCGGCGGACTTCCTCCACCGTCTTGCAGCCCATGACGCCCACGAACAGCTCGGGCGACTTTTTGAGCATCTGCTTGACGAACACGCGGGTCAGTCCGGCCACCATCATGGAGTGGACATAGGTCGGCTTGTGGGCCACGAGAATATAATTCAGCAGGCTGCGGCGGGCTGTTCCGGCTTCGGCCTGCATCTCCACCAGCTCGCGCACGGCACGGCTGACCACACGAGAGTACCGATTCTGGGGTACATTGTTCAGATACCGCAAACTGCGGTCCATCACTTCTTCGGTGAGGTATGCCATCTCCCTCCGGTCGGCAGGCGGCATCTCGACCTCGTAGGCCACCAGATAAGACACCGCCGTGAGGTTCTTGTTGATGCCAGTATCGCTGTAGTCCTGGATGTCGGTGTGGTGGATGATGTCCAACAGCTCTTCCACCACCTCGCGGGCCGTACACCGTCCAGCATGGAAGCAGGCCGCCTTATATAAATAGCTGACACGCCAGTTCTGCAGCCGTGCCTCCTCTCCCTTATAGAGCACCCGGTCGCGGTAGATGGCTTCCGCCGACTCCATCACCTTGGCGGCGACCACCGGGTCGTTGTAGTGGCGCAGATAGCCCAGCAGCGTCTCCCGGTCCATATGCATCGCATACTCGAATTTGCCCCACGGAAGGTCCGGGTCGAGCTGGTGGTAGTAAGGGTCGGTGATGATGCCCATCGCCTTGTCGAATACCTTCATGTATTCGGTGCATTCTTCCGGCGTACTGCGCGGCATGGACATCCGGCTGTTGCCCAGACAGCACATGATGTAGCCCTTTGTTGTCTTATCAAAGGACTCATACTCCGCAATATAGCTTGCACCCTCCTGAAAAAGGCCGCGCACCTGCGTCCCGTAAGGGTTGATGGCATAGTCGATGCCCCGGACATTGAGATAGTGGAGTGAAACCGCTTTTTCATACAGATAGCGGACGATGGCAGGCTTGTCGCCCCGAAGGCGGGCGTTTTCCAGCAGGAGGCTGTAGACCTTGTAGGCGATGCCGCAGTCCTCGCTGCTGTCGTAGTCGAACATCTTGTCAGCAAACTCCTGCAGGCTGGCAATTTCGGCACTCGTCAGCTCCGCAGGCGCACGCTGGAACACCAGCTCATTGAGGATAGCGTTGTTCTCCTTCATGTAGTCGAAGCACTTGATGGCGTTGGACTGGATGGTCTCCAGCAGCTCCTTCGCTTTCATATCCGGGGAGAATTTAGGCTGGGAGAGGGTGCGGACTGTCCTGAGATCTTCAATATAGCGCTCGAATCGTGCGTCCATCCACTCTCCCCCTTTTCCGTTTTTTCACGCTCTGCTGTTGGCAGAGTCTTGTTTCCCATAATAGTTTATTATACCGTCTTTTCAAGTTGGAATCAACTGATTTTTCCAGCCCGTCCGTTTCTGACGCACGAAAAAGACTGCCGTGCATCGTCTTTCTGCACGGCAGTCTTGTCAGATCGGATCTTCAGTTACGGTAGCAGCGGTCCTGGCCTACCAGCCAGTCCTCGCACAGGCGCTCGGCCTCTTCCCGGCTGCAGCTCACACAGTGGAATAGCCGCCCTTTCAGCGAGCAGTAAGAATAGCGAACTTTCGGCACCCCATTTGCATCCCGGAATGATTCCCATCGTTCCTGTCCCGGCATCAAATAGCTTTGTTCCATAGCTTTCGCGCTTCCTTTCCGGCTGCTCTGGCAGCACAACGTGCTTATTCTATCACGTTTTGGCCGGGAGGGCTATTCGCTCTTTCCACAAAAAGCGCTCTGCATTTTATGGGAGAATGCGCATTGACAAACCGCGATTCAACAGCGTTTCTTTTTCTTCCAGACAAAATACCCGGCGTATAGGACGAATACCGCCAGCGCTGCCAGCGAGACTTTACTGGCCAGGGAATAACCGTCGGCCTGATAGACGAAGTCGATGGTGTTCTCCCCCGCCGGAGCCAGAACGGCCATCAGCCCCTCGTCCACCCGGATGACCTCAGTCTCTTTGCCGTTGACGTAGGCCGTGAATCCATCGTCGTACGGTACGGAGAAGAAGACAAGGTCGTCCTTCTTCAGCGTGATCTCCGCATGGAAGCCGGAGTTGGTCATCTGGAAGGTGCTGCAGGCCGAGGCGCGGCGGTCGGCGCAGTCAGAGACGTAGGTGTCGTACCACAGGTCGTCCAGCTTTGCGTCGGGCAGCTTCTTGAGGTACTTGCCGTAGGTTTCGGCGTCCTCTTCGCTGAGCACCAGCGCCCGCATCAGGAGGTTCGCGCGGGTATTTTTAACGGTCGTCTCGTAGGACTCCTCCGTAATATAGTAGTCGTAGGTAAAGCCCATGGGAACGTAGTTCTCGTTCTCGTAGAGCATGAAGCCGTCTTTGGTGTCGTAATAGCTCCATCCGTCGTCCGCAGCGGCGAGGAAATCTTCCTGCTTTTCGGGCGTGGTGATGAGGTACTTGACGCTCAGCAGACCCCGCAGGGCGTAGTTGGAGATGTCCGGCTCACTGCGGACATCCCGCTTGACGCCCAGTGCCGGGTAGAAGCTGAGGATGCTGGGCGCGGCCGTGCTGCCGAAGTATTGCAGGCTGCTCTTGTCGAGCCAGAGGCCGAGGTTGTCGTGGGTCTTGTAGGTATCCACGCGCCAGTCGCCCTCGGGCAGGTCATCCTTGAGCTTGATGGCAGAGGTGTACTGCTCCACAAGGTCGCTGTCGGTGTGCCACTGGCCGAACTTGCCGATGCCGATGTGTACCATGCTGAACACGCAGGCAAAGGCCAGCACCACTGCCGTCATCCGACGGGCAAAGGCCCTGCTCCCCCGCCAGCGGCGGCAGAGCAGGTGGTACAGGATAAGACCGCCGATGCCGAAGCTCAGGACGGCGACATACTGGCCGGGATTCTGCAGCACACCCAGCGACCATTCTTTGGTATCACTGTCCTGCACCGGCACCAAGGCAAACGCCAGCGTCGCGATCATCAGCCAGCCGATGCCGCGGACCGGGGCGTCCAGCTCGTCGGCAGAGATGTCGGGGCTTTCCAGCGCACTGGCCGTCATGGCGCAGAGGATGAGCACCGGCATGTAGTACCACCGGGCGTAGTAGCTGGAATTGAGGGCGTAGAAGGCGCTGTTGAGCACCGGCACCAGCGCGAAGATGGCGCAGGTGGCGACGATGCGTTTTTTGCTGTCGCCCTTCCGCGCCCGCCAGTAGGCCATCGCGCCGGCCAGACTGCACAGGGGCAGATAGGCCGACATACTCGTCCACTTGATGATGCCCTCCGACCAGATGGAGGTGATGTAGGGCGAATCGGGCGGTAAGATCCAGCTCAGCAGGATGGCCAGATACTGCTGCACCTTCGAGTAGGTCAGAAAGCCCCAGCCCGACGACAGGTCAATGGTGCGGGGGTTCTGCAAAATGCTGAGTACCGCCGGCCAGAGCAGGACGAAGCCCAGAGCCGCGCCCAGCAGGCTCTCAAACGCCAGCCGGACGAAGAGGCGGACATTCATCGGGAAATCTTTCGTCGTCAGCTTGCAGATGAAGTAGATGACGAGGAAGAGGACCTGTCCGATGAAGAAGAAGTAGTTGTTGAGCAGGTTGACGCCCACCCAGAACGCGAAGAGGCCGTAGTGCTCTTCCTGCTCGTAGAGCGTTTCGTCCAGCGCCCAGAGCATCCACGGAAAGAGGGCCACCACGTCGATAAAGTGGTTGAAGAAGACATTGTAGATGCTGAAACCCGAGAAGGCATACAGGCAGGCACCCAGCACCGCGTGATCGGAGCGGCGGACATAGCGGCAGAGGTAGCGGTAAGCGCCGCCGCCCGCCACGGCAAATTTCAGCACCAGCAGCGGCACCATGAGGTAGGGCAGCCAGTTCTGGGGGAAGATGAGGGACAGCCAGAAGAAGGGCGAACCGTACAGGTAGAACGAGTAGGCGTTCATCGCGCCGCTGCCCAGGTCGGTGGCCCAGGAGAAGGTGCTGCGGGCCGCGCCGGCCATGCCGTCCGGGTAGCCTGCCCCCTTGATAAAGCCGTTCATGTAGCGGTAGAAGCTGATCTGCTGGCTGTTGAAATCGCCCGCGTAGTGGAAAAATCCACCGTCGATGATATAGAACGGCAGGAAGAATATCGCCGCCGTCAGCGCACAGAGCAGCATGGTGCGGAGCATCTGGTCCCGCCGCCCCGGCATATTGAGCAGCCGGGCATTTCCGGCCTGATTTTTTGAATCGTCCATTGTCTATCCTCTTTCCCCGCCCGGAGGGGCGGCACAGGCCCATCGCCCGCATCGTTCTCGCGTTCCAGTATAACACGCGGCTGTGTGGAAAAAAAGAATTTTTGTGTTTTGCTTGACATTCGCCCGCCGGGCGGGTATAACCCTTTCAAAGACACTTCAAGGAGGCTGACATGAAGCTATACCCGTTCAGCGCCCTTCTGGCGCGGATGAAGTACATCACCCGGTGGAGTCTGATGCACTCCACCCGCCCGGAATCCCTCAGTGAGCACACCTGCGACACTGCCCTGATGGCCCATATCCTCTGCCTCATCGCGCGGCGGTACACCGGCACGCCCTCGCGGCACTTGCCGCCGAACAGCTGGTACAGGGGCATGTTGGCCATTTTGCCTTTGATGTCCCACAGGGCCATGTCCACACCGGAGATCGCATTGTTCTCGATGGGGCCATTGCGCCAGTAGCCGTTCTGGTGCATCAGCTGCCAGATGTCGTTGATGTCCGAAACATCACGGCCGATCAGCAGCGGGCGCAGATATTCTTCCACAACCATCTTGACGGCCAGATGCCGGTAAGCGAAGGTACCGCAGCCCAGGCCGTACAGGCCCGGCTCGCTGGTTTCCACCTTCACCACCAGAAGGTTGATGCCTTCCGGCGCGGTGCAGATGGTTTTGATGTCTCTGATGGTTACCATAGGTTTCTCTCCTTAGCGGATCAGGAAGGTGCAGAAGGTCTCAGAGAACACGCACAGGAAGAACACTGCAACGTAACCGATGAAGAAGGGGATCTCAGCCTTGGAGATCTCGCCGATTTTCAGTTCACGCACAGAGCGGGTGACCTGCACAGCCGAGAAGATGTTGACGGCCACGGGAGGGGTCATGGTACCGATGACGTTGGAGATGCACAGGATCATGCCAAAGTGGATGACGTTGATGCCCATGCTCTCGGCGATGGGCCACAGAACGGGCACCAGCAGAACTGCGATGGCGGTACCTTCCATGAAGGTGCCGAAGATCAGCAGGATGATGGCCACGACCAGGCAGAACAGGGTCTTGTTCAGGTTCATGGAGACGACCAGCTGCACCAGAGCAGCGGAAGCACCGGAGAAGGTGAACACCCAGGAGAATGCGGTGGAAGCTGCGATGATGAACAGGATCATGGCAGCGCTCTTAGCAGACTTCATCAGGATGGGGATCAGATCGGCGATCTTGATCTCCTTGTAGATGAACACACCGGCGATGAAAGCCCACACGCAGGCCACAGCAGCGGACTCGGTAGCGGTCAGCAGGCCGGAGTAGATGCCGCCCAGGATGATGACGGGGGTCAGCAGAGCAGGCACAGCCTCCAGGAAGATCTTGCCGATCTCACCGGCGGTATGCTTGGTCTCAGCCTTGGGCCACTTTTCCTTGTGAGCATAGTACAGAGCTTCCAGGATCAGGACGATCATGATCAGGATGCCGATGACCATGCCCTGGCTGAACATGTTGGTGACGGACGCACCGGTCAGGGTGCAGTACAGCACCATGATGATGGACGGGGGAATGACCGGGCCCAGGCCGCCGGCGATGACCAGCAGACCGGCGGTGCGGTCCTCCGGGTAGCCCTGCTTGACCATGTCAGCGTACAGCATGGAGCCGATAGCGACGACGGTTGCGGGAGCGGAACCGGACAGAGCAGCGAAGAAGGCACAGGCGATGACCAGAGCCACGCTCATGCCGCCGCGGATGTTGCCGATGAGGCAGTTTGCAAAGTTGACAATACGACGGGAGATGCCGCCGCCAGCCATCAGGTTGCCGGCCAGGATGAAGAAGGCAATGGCCATGATGGAGGTGGACTGCAGGCCGCCGAACACGCGCTGTGCGATAACGGCAGGCGAAACGCCCAGGTTGCCCAGAGCCACAGCGGCCAGAGAGCCGATGCCCAGGGACATGGAAATGGGGACTCCGATCAGAACGCAGACTGCGAAGATCAGAAACAGGATAATGCCAGCATTCATGATCACTTCGCCTCCTTCTTCTTGATGATGCCGTCGATGATGGCATCAATGTTGGTGATGTCGCTCATGTCGATGTGCATCATCTCACCCACCAGCATCAGGATCTGGTTGATGACGATCAGTGCAAAGGAGATGACCAGCGAGATGTAGATGACGTACATAGGCACCTTCATGACCGGGGTGGTCTGACCGGCGCTCATCTGCTTGGCCACCAGGGCCACGCTGTAGCGCAGCATGGTGCAGGAGAACACGATCAGGGCCACTTTGGCGATGAAGTTGACGATTTTGCCGACCATGGTACCCTTGAGCTTTTCGGTCAGGGCGGTCACGCTCACCTGCGTGCCGTCGCGCAGGCCCAGCTCGGTGCCGATCAGGGCCATATAAACCATGCAGTACAGGGCCAGTTCCTCGGTCCAGGGCATGGAACCCTTGATAAAGTTGCGGTTCACCACCGAGATAAAGTAGCACACGACCATGATCACAAAGGTCAGGGCCGTTGCCCACAACTCGGCCAGGGTGACACCACGAACCACTTTCTTTAGTGCTTTCATGGAAGCTCCTCCTGTGTATGACAGCAATCCGCGGATGCAGCCTCAGAGGCTGCATCCGTGAACTGCGGCACAGATAGGCGTTCTATCTATGCAATTTTTTTACGTTTTTGCGTGTTTTCTGATCAGGCCTGAGCTGCCTTGGCGGCATCCACAGCGGCCTGCCAGGTCTCGTCGTAGGTCACGCCGGAGGAAGCCTTCTTGGCCTCGTAAGCGCTCTTCAGCTCGTCGGTGTCGATGTCGTACATGGTGACACCCACGCCTTCCAGCAGGCCGATGGCCTCGTCGTTGGCCTCGTTCAGGTACTGCCACTGCTTCTCGCAGCCAGCCCAGACAGCCTCCACGAAGGTATCCTTCATGTCGTCGGGGATCTTCTTCCAAGCGTTATCGCTCATGCACAGGGGGATGTAAACGAAGCAGTGATGGGTCTTGGTGACAGAGGTGACACCAGCCTCATAGAACTTGTTGACCCAGCAGTTGGACACAGCGTTCTCGCAGGCGTCGATGGTGTTCTGCTGCAGAGCGGTGAACTGGTCGCCGGCTGCCAGAGCAACGGGGTTTGCACCGAAGGAGGTGAAGGCCAGCAGCTGACCATCATTCTGCATGGTGCGGATCTTGACGCCGTTGAAGTCTGCCATGGTCTGGATGGGCTTCTTGCTGAACACATCACGGAAGCCGGACTCCATGTAGCCGATGACGTGGATGCCCTGAGCGTTTGCCTTCTCCTGGATCAGATCGCCCAGCTCATTGCGCACAGCGTAGTTGGCCTGATCCTGGCTGTCCCACAGGAAAGCCTGGTCCAGGATGCTCATCTCGGGGATGTAGTTTGCCAGCACGGAGTTTGCACAGCTTGCGATGTCCAGGTCGCCCTGAATGGCCATGTCCAGAGTATCAGACTCGCCGCCCAGAGTGCCGCCTGCAACGACCTTGATCTGGAACTGGCCGTTGGTGGCCTCGTTCACGCTGTCCGCAATGGCCTGAGCGCCCTTGTAGTAGTTGGACTGCTCGTTATCGACCATGGACAGGGTGAAGGTGACGGACTCACCGGAAGCTGCAGCGCCAGCGGTGGAGCCAGCCGTGCTGCCGGCGGTGGAGGCAGAAGAGCCGCCGCAGGCTGCCAGAGCAGCAGATGCGCCGATGATGCCGGCTGCCTTCAGGAAAGAACGACGAGAAATAACGTTTTTCATGGTAAGATCTCCTTCTTCACTTGTGTATATGCTTCGCTTTCTTCCAAGACATGCATCGTCATGTGACGTATGACGTCTTATGTTGGCTAAAATATAACACCGTCAACAGAGCTTGTCAACGGTGTCTGACTCAATTCTCCATATTTTACAAACGGAAAATTCATATTTTGTTAATTATCACGATTCCGGTTCTGCTCCATGCTCATGCGCCGCACGATCTCGATGCTCTCGCGGTTTTCGGACACATGCTCATACATGCTATCGTAAGCTTTTTGGGGGTCGTTGGCGCAGATGGCCTCCGTGATCTGCCAGTGGGTGCGGATGGTGTCCTCCAGCAGGCGGGGTGCCTTGAACTTGGTGAACATCTCAATACTATAGGTGATCACGGGCATGATCTCGGTGATCACACTGTTGTGGGTGCAGCGGGCCACACAGGCGTGGAATTCCTTGTCGGCCGGGCCGTGGTCCTCGCCGGAACGGATCTTGTGCTCCACCTGCTCACACAGCTGGCGCAGAGTGTCCTTTTCGGTTTCCTCAATGCGCTGGGCGGCCAGCTGAGCCACCCACGGCTCCAGCTGCAGGCGCAGCTCCATCAGGTCCACCGCCAGCGTGATCTTATCCTTTACATAGGCAAAGCCCAGCGGGTCCTCGATCTGACCCGGCTTTTCCACCACAAAGGTGCCCTTGCCCCGGCGGATCTCCAGACAGTTGCGTGCCACCAGCAGCTTGACCGCTTCGCGAATGGTGCCGCGCCCCACGTTCAGGCGGGCAGCCAGCTCAAACTCGTTGGGCAGCTTCTCGCCTGCATTGATGTTCTGGTCAATGATGACCTGATTGATCTGATCCGCCACCTGCTCTGCAAGGGAGGAAGTGCGGTTGTCCTGAATGTTGCTGAATACGCTATGATCCTGTGCCATCGTATCTGTACTCCGTTCTGCTCCGCTTGCCTACAGCTTCTATAAGGAAGCCGTATGCCTTTTGTAGACGTCATGACGTCGGACGTCGTTCCTTTACTTTATTATAGACGTATTTTGTTTGACATGCAAGTAGATTTTCCTGGTTTTTGTTGATATATCACCGACATGCGTTTTTTCTTTTGTTTGATTGCACAAATTCCATACAGATTTTTTGGCAGAATATTCACGTCCTACCTGCTCGGTTGGATGAACCGGATTGTTCTGTGCGGTTTCAGGCATGAAAAAACAGCAGGCCGCAGCCCCTTGACGCAGAGCCTGCAAAGGGGTATACTCCGTGTCAGTGAAATATTCGGCTATGACGAGAACAAGTACCCGGGTGGAGTGCTTCAGAGAGCTGCCGGTGGATGCAAGGCAGTGCATGAACCCCGTGGGAAGATCCTCTCCGAGCTTTCGGGCTGAAACAGCGGCTGCTGTGTGTAGGCCCGGACGGCAGGCTTCCGTTATCAGAAGCCGCGCATTGTTGGATGCGCACTGAGGGGTCGGCCCGGTTCTGGGTCGGCAAGTAAGAGTGGTACCGCAGAGGATGTACACGCCTTTGTCTCTTATGATGGGAGACAAAGGCGTTTTTTATTGCGGCACCGGGCCATTCCGGATGTTTCATGCAAGAACAGCCCGTAAAACAGAAAGGACGAAACAACATGAAAACTCTGGAAAAAGTAAGCGACTTTGTGGGCAAGTACATGGCCGTCATCGTCATCGTGGTGGCAGCCGGTGCCCTGTTCTTCCCCGGCCCGTTCAGCGTGGTCAAAACCAGCTGGGTGAACACCCTGCTGGGCATCGTGATGTTCGGCATGGGCCTGACGCTGAAGCCCAATGACTTCAAGGTGGTGTTCAGCCGCCCGAAGGACGTCATCGTAGGCTGCGTGGCACAGTTCACCCTCATGCCCTTCCTGGCATGGGTGCTGACCATGGTGTTCCACCTGCCCACCGAGCTGGCCATCGGCGTCATTCTGGTGGGCACCTGCCCCGGCGGCACCTCTTCCAACGTGATGACCTACCTGTCCAAGGGCGATGTTGCTCTGTCCGTCGGCATGACCGCCGTTTCCACCGTGCTGGCTCCTGTGCTCACCCCGCTGCTCACCCTGCTGTACGCCGGTCAGCGCGTGGACGTGAACCCCGTGAACATGTTCCTCTCCATCGTCAAGGTGGTGCTGGTGCCCATCGCACTGGGCTTTGTGGTCAACCACTTCTTCCATGAGTTCACCCAGCAGGCCGTGCGCGTGCTGCCGCTGGTGTCCACCACCGCCATCGTGCTGATCATCTGCGCCGTGGTCTCCGCCAACAGTGCCAAGATCATGACCAGCGGCCTGCTGATCCTGGTCGTGGTCGTCCTGCACAACCTGCTGGGCTACCTGACCGGCTACGCCGTGGGCAAGGCCCTGAAACTGGATTCCACCAAGTGCCGCGCCATCTCCATCGAGGTCGGTATGCAGAACTCCGGCCTGGCCACCAGCCTGGCTGCCGCCCACTTTGCCCAGTACCCGCTGGCCACCATCCCGGGCGCCGTGTTCTCGGTGTGGCACAACATCTCCGGTGCCGTGCTGGCAAACTTCTATGCCCACACCGCTGATAAGCAGTAAGCCAACAGCGGTTTTGCACCAAAAGGAGCGGCTGTATGCGGAAAGTTCCGTGTACAGCCGCTCCTTTTTATGGTTTTGCAAAGCAAAAGACCAGAGCCCAGCCGTAAACGGCCTTCTGGCTCTGGTCTTTTGTCGAGGCTTTTGCATCAGCTCCTGTTGTGGGTCAATGCTTTTTCAGCAAGCTGTCTTACTTCTTGTAAACGTAGACAGTAGCAATGCCGTTGGTCACAGCACCGTTCACCAGGCCCTCGGTGGTGGGCATGTGCTGAGCATCGCAGATTGCCAGGGTGCTGGTTGCAGGCAGCAGGTCTGCGGTATCGATCTTGGTGGTGCCAGCAGCAACGGACACCTTCAGCTTTGCGCCGTCCAGCTTGCTGTCAGTAGCGTTCAGCTCGGTTGCAGTGCCGAAATCGACCAGCATATACTTGACCTGCACTTCCACCTTGGGAGCCTGCTTCACGACCATGTTGATGGTAACGATGCCCTTATCATCAATTTTCCCGTCCTCGGTGCTGATGAAGTCGTAGCCCTCAGCAGCTGCAGGCTTGTTTGCCTGGATGGTGGCAAAGCTCACGGTCGTTGCCAGAGCAGGGACCTGGAAAGTAATGGATTTTCCTCCTCCCGTCGGCATAAGCGCCAAGGTATCACGCCCGGACAGAATACTGTCTATGACTTCCGCCTGTCCCGGCCGGAACCCGTCATAACCCCAGTAGTGCTTCAGTACTTGTAGTGGATTGTGCATATTCAAATGTTTTCACAAAGATAGGACATCCGAACCAACAAAAAAAGGCTTATTGCAAACCCCTTATTCTTTTGCACTTTTGAATAGTTCCCCATGTTCCATTCCCACCTAATTTTGCCTCAGAAAAATTTTAGAACATGATTACAGACAAAGAGACAAATTTCATTTACTTCAGTTCTCTGATAAAGGAGAAACAACAGTATACCCCATTTTGGAAAAAAATACAAAAAGTACTTACTAAAAAAAGAATCGGTTATGGTTTTATCCGAAATACGCGGGACATTTGGTGCAGAGACTATATGCCCATTCAAATAGATACGGATAAATTCGTGCAATTCAATTTTTTTCCAGACTATTGCCTTACACCGCAACATATTTCCAAACTAACGATACAAGACGAAATTTGGGTTAACGACAAAATAACTCCCATACATATCAACTTGGTTATTGACGGAGGCAATTTCGTCAAATCGACATCGAATGTCATACTAACAGAAAAGGTCCTTAAAGAAAACCCTAAACTCAACAAAGAGGCTATTTGTGACACACTGAAAAAGAAGATCGACATCGACAATGTTTTCTTAATCCCCCAACTGCCTTACGACATAACAGGACACGCAGACGGGATGGTCCGGTTCATCAACGATACAGACCTGCTCGTGGCCAATTATTCCAATGAAAGCAAAAGCTGGCGCGTAAAAATGGATAAGGCGTTAGAAAAAACAGGACTAAACATCATCCCTTATCCATCTCAAACCGTAAACGAGAAAAATAAAGATGGAGATTACAGTGCAAGAGGAACATATATCAATTTCTTACAACTTGGAAATTATATCTTTTTTCCCTTGTTCAGCTTGGATACAGATGATTATGCACTAGAGGAAACAAAAAAGCTATATCCTCATTGCAGAATCTTCCCGATAAATTCCAACGAGATCGGCATCAATGGAGGAGTTCTTAATTGTATCGCTTGGAATAAAAGTTATTGAAAACAATTTTATTGGTGGTATAACTCAAAAAACACCCGACAGATTGGAACAAGAGATATTTGTACTGAGTCGATTAAATTCATATTTATCTACTGCTGACTATTTACTGATAGCAAAAGGTTTTGAATTAGTCTGGGAACGTTCAACCGGATTAATAATGGGAGATGAAAATATAAAAAGCAAGATATATCGCTACCTTGAAGAACAGCAGGCTTCCCAAAACTATCCAAACCACATAC
>ERZ650918.1800-NODE-1800-length-16795-cov-3.193309_pt1 | contig 16795 bp, 7 predicted proteins | sample MGYA00514758_ERZ650918 | MGnify/ENA metagenome assembly ERZ650918 | reverse complement strand
CCGGAGATAGATATGCCGGGACACAGTGCGGCTTTTATGCGTACATTTCGCCACGATATGCAGAGTCCGGAAGGGATGAAAATATTAAAACTCTTAGTTGAGGAAGTTTGTGAAACTTTTGATGTACCTTATCTGCATATCGGCACGGACGAAGTGAAGATTACCAATCCTCAGTTTGTGCCCGAAATGGTGGCATTTATCCGTGCTTTGGGGAAGAAAGCTATTTCTTGGAATCCTGGTTGGCATTATCAAACGGGTGAAATTGATATGACACATCTGTGGAGTTCGCGCGGAAAAGCGCAGAAAGGTATTCCTGCTATTGATTCGCGTCTGCGCTATCTGAATCATTTTGATACCTTTGGAGATATCATAGGGCTATATAACAGCCATATCTGCGATGTAGAACAGGGCAACGATGACATTGCCGGAGCTATCCTTGCTGTATGGAACGACCGCTGCGTCAACAAAGAGGAAAACATTATCCGTGAGAATGGTTTTTACCCCAATATGCTGGCCATTGCAGAACGCGCCTGGCTGGGTGGAGGAACTGAATATTTCGACAAGAACGGTACCATTCTTCCGCCGGATAAGAATAATGCAACATATCATTCTTTCGTTGATTTTGAAGAGCGGATGTTATGGTATAAAGAACATCTTTTCCGGGGATATCCGTTTGCTTATGTCAAACAAACCAATGTCTGGTGGAAGATTACCGATGCATTTCCCAATGAGGGAGATTTGACAAGGGTATTTCCTCCTGAACGAAAATTGCAGGATAGCTATCAGTATAATGGAAAGAAGTATGATACCCATCTTGCCGTAGGTGCCGGAATTTACTTACGCCATGTGTGGGGAACGTTTGTCCCAACTTTTTATAAAGATCCGAAGGAAAATCATACGGCTTATGCCTATACTTATGTCTATTCTCCCCAAGAACAGACTGTTGGATTATGGGCTGAGTTTCAAAATTATGGTCGTTCGGAGGCTGATCTCCCGCCTTTGCCCGGCAAATGGGATTATAAAGAGAGTCGCATCTGGCTGAATGAAGAAGAAGTGTTACCGCCGGTATGGACGGCCACTCATCGTATAAAAAATCCTGAGACTCCTCTCGGGAATGAAAACTGCGTGTCCCGTCCCCCCTTATCGGTTCAACTGCATAAAGGCTGGAATAAGGTATTACTGAAACTTCCTGTAGGCAAATTTACTTTGCCGGAGGTGCGATTAGTAAAATGGATGTTTACTGTAGTGTTTGTTACTCTTGATGGAGAAAAGGCAGTGGACGGATTGATTTATTCGCCCGACAAGAAATTAGAGTGAACTGCTTATACTTATCATCTCTTTCTTATCCATGCTTGTCTTGTTACACAGACTTTATCTCCACTTTTACCTACACGCTTACACCAGCGCTCTGTATCTCCCTGTTCATCGGTGATAGAGCATGGTGGAAGCAAATAATAAGAGTGGTGTAGGCAAATTTGCCTACACCACTCTTAATTGAATGTATATTTCTGATTATCTTTTTGTTATCATTTATATTTGTATAAGACCTTTCATTCTCTATCTTCTCATTTCCTGCTTATTTTGATGTAAAAGATACCGGATTACCTGCTTTTTATTCAGATAGTACTCCGTTTCTTACCTACTTTTATCCATCCTATATAGGGATTGTAGATGTCAATCTCCTTTGTTCTTTGTGAAAATCGTGCATGTCTATTGTGTTGATATGCAGTGTTTTGGTAGTACGTACATTCGTGGGGCTTGTGCTTCATGGCTGTGGAGCACGAGCCTCATCGCCGTGAAGCAGCTGAACGACATTCGTGGCCGTTGCAAAAAGAAGCACTCTGAACTAAGAAACTACCTATGCGAACGCAATGAAGCTGCTGAGTTTACAGCAAATAACAGCCTTTTTTACGAATGCTCCTCCTTATATTGCGTCGGTGAACATCCCATATACTGTTTGAACACCGTGCTGAAGTAGCGTGATGTAGAGAATCCTGTCTGATCCGCTATCTCATTTATGCTGAGGGAACTATGTGTAAGCAACCATACAGCCTTTTCCATTCGGATTTTAGTAATATAATCATTTGCCCCCATTCCGGTCAGTGCCTTCAACTTGTTGTAGAGGGATGCGCGGCTGATGCCCAGTTCTGTACAAAGTAGCGGTACTCCCATTTGCGGATTTTCCAGATTATCTGAAATGGTTTTATTCATTCGTTTGAGAAATATTTCGTCTGCCGAACTGAATGTACTTTCTTGTGGTTGAGGAAGCGGCTCTGTGCCGGAGTAACGCATCCGCATTCGCTCTCGGTTTTTTAGCTGGCTTTGAATAATTGTATAGAGAATATCGACTTCAAAGGGTTTGGTCTGATAAGCATCTGCCCCATTTTTGTAGCCGAATGTCTTGCTCTCTTCATCATTGCGGGCTGTGAGCAAAATAACGGGAATATGACTGATTTCCAGGTCTTCTTTGATATGCTTGCATAATTTGTAACCGTTCATGCGAGGCATCTGGATGTCGCTGACAACAATATCCGGATGCGATTCACGGCAGATGCGCAGAGCCTCTTCGCCATCATAAGCCACCCATATCTTTTTGAATTTATTTTTGAGAGCATCGGACAGGTAATCGGTCAAATCTTTATTGTCATCTACAATAAGTAAGGTGTTGCCCTGGGTTTCTTCCTTTCCGTCCTTTCCGTCCGGGATGCTTTCCAGCTCTTCGGTAGGAGCTAATAACTCATTCAGATAAGGCTGGGGTTGTAGCGTAACTTTTCCCGGTTGCGTATCCCGCGGCAGTTCGAACCAGAAGGTGGACCCGGGAGAGTCTCCATGATCGTAGGCACCGATACTTCCACCATGCTGTTCTGCGAGGATTTTGGAGTAGGAGAGTCCGATACCCGTTCCGGGGCGACTGTTGTTGCCCTGATAGAACCGGATAAACAGATTGTTTATGTCTACATCCTTTAAGCCCGGACCTTGGTCTGAGATGGAAATGCGGACACGGGTTTGGTCTTCCGATAAACTTGCAGATACCTCAATCAGACTGTTTTCATCACTGTATTTCAATGCGTTGATTAGTAAGTTGGTTAAGATGGTGCTGCATTTCTCTTTGTCGAAACAAAGGGTATCCACATCTTTATCCGGGGTATAGGATATGGAAATGCCTTTCATGTTGGCTTCCGGCCTGAAGTCGGCTATGAGTTGCTCAATCCATGAATTTAATTCTACGCTTTCGATATTCAGCGAACTTTGTCCCACTTCCATTTTCCGTACATTCAGCACCATGTCAAGTAGCTTCTTCATGCGCCCCGATTGCCTGCTGATGCTTTGTATTACCGGATACTTTTCATCTTCAGGCGACAATGTTCCCAATAGTTGTTTCAGTGGTGCATGTATCAGGGTCAGCGGCGTACGCAGTTCGTGATTGATATTAATGAGGAAACGTACTTTTTCTTCATATACCTGCTGCTCATGTTCTTTCATCGCCCACTTCAGCTTGTTCTCTTTGCGGCGCAGCAGGGAGAAGAAAGCCAGTATAATGCCTATGCAGGCTACTACAATACAGCAAATAGTGAACCAGACGGACTTGTACCACGGTGGAAGTACCACTAATTCCAGTATCCGATAGTCTTCCGTCCACCCGCCGCTACGGGTACTGCACGAGGCTAACACCTGATAGGTCTTTGCCGGTAGCCCGTTGAACGTCAGTTCCGGTTGATAAGAGTACATGATTTGCCCATCCATGCCGCGCAAGGTGTACCGGTACATGGGCTTGCGGAAAATATCTCTGTCATGGGCAATGATTTTGATGGAGATGGGTTTGCTGTGTTCCTGTACGGTTAGGCTGCGTCCGTTTTTTATAAAGGCATTCATTCGTTCTCCGCCCACAGCCACGTCGGCCAACTCAAGAACAGGAGGAACTGTATCTTCGTCCGGCAGTTGTTTGTCAATGCAAAGCAAGCCGTTGACCCCTCCCATATAAATGTCCCCTTCTGCGGATAGTAGCCGTGGTTTCTCCAGATACTCGTTTTGGATAACGCCGTCCGATTCTCCGTATAGGATAAACTCTCCTTCACGGATGAGGTGGGCAAACAGTTTTCCGTCCGTCCCTATCCATACACGTCCCCGTCTGTCACAAATCAGTGAGTTGATTTCATTAATCAGCTTATTGGGGATGTTGACATGTTCGTGCTTTTCTGCGGAATACCGGCTGAGTCCATAATTGCTTCCTATCCAGAAAATGCCGTTTTCATCAACTGAAACAGTATTGAATATCGTGTCTCCGGTGCAATGATACAGGGTCTCTAATCGGTTGGTCCGGGAGTCTATCTGATAGATGCATTTGATGTCGTGCAAATAGGAGATGGGACCATTCTGGCATATTGGTAAGACAGTACCAATGATTGTCGGAGTATGTTTATCTAAGGAGATAGGGGTGAATTCTTTCTTTTCTATGTGATAGCTATAAGGTATTTCAGAGAGTAGCAGCACTGTTTCCTGAGAGTTCCGGAAGACATTTACAGCCTTTCCGCGTTGGCACAAGAGGGCGTTGATACTGTCGTTCACGATAATCAATGGCCGATACTCTTCGGTTTGTTTATCAAAGAAGAATAATCCTTTACTGAACAAAGAGACCAGCAGGTGCCTTTTGTCCACTTCCGTAATGGAAGAGATTTTGTCTCCCCAGGTAGACTTTGTATGGTAGAATCTATTGTCGTCGGGGTAGAAACGGTTGATCCCGCCGCCGTCTGTTCCTATCCATATATCCTTTTCTTCGCCCTGATAGATGCTTAACACTGCTTTTTCGCTCAGTCCGTATTCTGTGCCGGGCAGTGCATCCGAATATATCTTCATTCCCACTTCCCTGATATTTATCAGTCCGCCGCGTACACTGCCTGCCCACATGTTGTTGTTTGAGTCGGAATATAAGCAGAGGATGGAGTTGACCGGCAGGGAATAAGGATTACCGGGTGCGTGGGCTATGGTGGATATCTCATCATTCTCCGGATTCAGGATATAAATGCCTGAACCATCTGTTCCAATCCATATCTGTCCGTTGTTCTCAGCCAGGGAAAGCACTACATTGGTTTGCAGGAGGGAGTTCCCGGTGTGATAGGAATGCAAAAGTTTACCTTGGCGGTCATAACATTTCACTCCCTGATGATAGGGGGCGAGCCATATATGTCCGTCTTTGTCTATCAGGCTGGTTATGATTTCATTACTTTCAAAAGGAACAGGGTGAGTCCGTCCCGTAGGTATATCGACGAGCAGTGCATGGCTCCAACGGCTGGTGCAAAGCAGAGTCCGGTCGTCCCATTTTTGCAGATTGGTGATGTTATAATGACTGTTGGGAGTCAGCGGACATAGGAATCTGATTTTGTGATTGGCATAATCATATTTATATAGCCTTCCATTGCCTCCGAATATTACTCCGTCCGTCCAGGGACAAATAGAAGACACCACAACCGGGTTCTGGTCTTCATCGCGCGCTTGCAGGAAAGTGTCTTCCTGATAGTTATAGTGGAAGAGTCCTTTCGGCGTGATGGCCCAGATGGTATGTTCTTCGTCTTCAATGATATGGGTGATATTTCCCAACAAGTATTTTCTTAGCTCGTAACCGTCAAAACGCCCTATACCGGACTTGGTTCCGATCCATACATATCCTTTGTCGTGGCTTACTACCAGGCAACGAACAGAAGAGGACAGACCGTCCTGGGTACTAATCTGCTGGAAAGCATATTGTTTATTACCTGTAACTTTACCCGGTAGGAATAATAGCAGGCACAATATGAATGCGGTTAACATGTTTTTCTTCATGGTGCTATACAAAGATTGGAACAAAAATAGTCTTTTGTTTCGAGCCACACAAAACAAAAAACAGGTATTTCATGATGATGGTCCCTGTTTTTATCTGTTTGGGCTGTAAAAAGTCAATTTTAATTGGAGCAGAACACGCGCGAGATATACTATCTGGAGCGCATCCTCTTCGGCGTTGCCAAGGCCATCACGGAGCATATCGAGCTGGGAGAACTTTACTCCCAAGTGAAGAAGGTATACTCCATCAGCATTCTCTATTTCGACATTGGCAAGGGCAACGATTACTTGTACCACGGTCAGAACTCCTTTGTGGGCGTGCATACGGGCGATTTTCTGGAGGTCACCACCAAGGAGAAGGACGCCATCGTGCGCAAGCTGCCTGCCGAAATCTTCCCCGAATACTTCCTGATTCGTGTGAATGAGTTCAACAAGGTGGCCGTCACCCCGCTTGAGGAGTGGATAGAGTATCTGAAGACCGGCATCATCCGCCCCGATACGAAAGCTCCCGGACTGGAAGAAGCACGCCGCAAACTGATTTATTACAATATGGACAGGGCGGAACAACTGGCGTATGACGAGCATATCAATGCCGTGATGATTCAGAATGATGTGCTGAGTACGGCGGCGGAGGAAGGAAGAGAGGAAGGCAGGCAGGAAGGCAGGCAGGAAGGCAGGCAGGAAGGCAGACAGGAAGGCAGACAGGAAGAAAAAATAGAGAACGCCCGAACAATGAAATCTTTGAATATCTCCTCCGAGGTCATCCACCAGGTGACGGGTCTGCCTATCAAAGACATAGAAGAATTATAAAAATAACAAGATATTATTTATTTTTCGTCTCGCCCGATTTTCGTTTTATGAAAAGCAGGCGGGACGTTCTGTTTTTTTCCGGCGTAGAGACAGATCTGTAACTTTATCTGGCAGGAATAATAACAGGCACAATATAAATGTGGTTAACACGTTTTTCTTCATGCTTCTACTCCATTTTTATCTATTTTAGCTCCAAATTCGTCTATGGGCTGTCCGGGAATGGGTCTATGGCTAAAATTGGACTTGGAAATAGTGATTATTGCACCGATGCTTTCCCCGCTCGCTTTACATTTGCATCGAAATCACTGTTAACAAATGTCTTTAATTTAAATTTAATTCTATGAGACAGAAACTATTTAATGTATTTCTTGTATGCCTGTTCTGCTTGACGGCACCTGCCGTTGCTTTTGCACAGCAAGCAATTAAAGTAACAGGTAAAGTAATTGACAGCACCAATGAAGGTGTACCCGGTGTCAATGTGTCTGTAAAAGGAGGCTCTTTAGGAACCATCACTGATATTGATGGTAACTATAAGATTGATGCTCCTAATTCTAAATCCGTATTAGTCTTTTCTTTCATCGGTTATGAGAAACAGGAAGTTGCTGTGGGTAACAGAACGGTAATTAATGTGACAATGAAGGATGACACACAATTGCTGGATGAAGTAGTTGTGGTAGGTTATGGTACATCCCGTAAAGGGGATTTGACGGGAGCATTAACCAATATGCGGCCTGATGCCAATGATGCCGCTAAAGCGATGTCTATTGACGGGCTGTTGGAAGGTAAAGTAGCCGGTTTGGTCGTTAGTACGGCTTCTTCCACTGCGGGTGCGGCTGCCTCGGTCACTATTCGTGGTGCCAGTTCACTGCGCGGTGACAACCAACCGTTGTATGTAATTGATAATGTGCCGCAGGCTTCTACGGGTGAATTCGGACGGTCGGCCATTAGTGGTGACTTCCAGATAGCCCAGGATCCTCTTTCTTCTTTGAATCCTGCCGATATTGAGGACATCACCGTTCTGAAAGATGCCTCTTCGACCGCTATTTACGGTTCCCGTGGTGCTAATGGGGTAATCTTGATTACGACGAAGAAAGGTAAACAAGGTAAAACTACGGTAAATCTTTCTGCAACTTTTACCGTAGCAAATGTTACCCGTCTGCTGGATATGGTAGATCTTGATGAATATGCTGCTTATCAGAACTCCAGGATTGGAGACGGACTCTATGCTTATTATAAAGTAGGAGATGAAATGAGGTATGTATACAACGATGCTTTGGCTAAATATGATCCTAATAATCCGGGAACATACAAACTGATATATTATCGTGACTGGCAAAAAGAGATTTACCACTCTGCATTCTCGCAAAATTATTCAGTATCGGTAAATGGCGGTAGTGGTAAAACAACCTATTATATATCTGCCAACTTTAAAGATATTAACGGTACGACGAAACAAACCGGTTGGAAGCAAGGTGACTTACGTGCTAACCTGAGTGCGGAACTTTCTAAAACAGTCAAAATAGATTTGAGTCTGAGTGGAGCTTTAAAACAAAATGATATGATGGCCGGAGGTAACACACTTGGAGGACCTACCAGTGCAATCTCTCGTACAGCTTTGGACTATTCTCCGTTTGAAAAACCGGATGATGACCCTTCTTTGACCAATGAAAATAAGACGAATGTATTCAGTTGGCTGAATGACTATGTGGATATTGCAGATGATAAGACCTTTAGAGGTAGTCTGAACCTGAACTGGAAGATCAGCAAATTCTTGTCATACAGTCTTCGTACAGGTGGTAATATCAATATCAACAATCGTAAGCGTTGGTATGGTCTGCAGTTGTATCAAGGTATGAACAATGACGGTTATCTGGCCCAGTCTGACATGAGTAGGAGTAATTACAGTGTGGAGAATATCTTGAATTATAATACAAAATTAGGAAGTATCGGTACTTTGGATGCTACGGCCGGTGTCACGTACGATGAGTATCATTCCTTGAATAAGAATGTGATTGGTAACCATTTTACTATGTTTGAGTTCAGAGAGAATGGGTTACATATGGCAGGCAATACCGTCTATTCCTCTCCTTCCCAGAACGACTATCAGCTTCTTTCTTATCTGGGTCGTGTGAACGTGAACCTTTATGACAAGTATCTGATTACCGCATCTATCCGTGCCGACGGTTCCAGTAAGTTTGCTAAGTCCAATCGTTGGGGATATTTCCCTTCCGGTTCGGTGGCCTGGCGTATGGAGCAGGAAGAATTCCTGAAAGATGTGTCTTGGTTGAGTCAGTTGAAGGTACGTGTCAGCTATGGTGTGACGGGTAATCAGTCTATCAGTCCGTATTCCACTTTCTCTATGTATGGGCAATCTTCCGGCGCTCCCATATCCTATGCTGATGGCTCCGGTAATCAGTTGACGAGTATGATTGTAACGAATATGGCAAACAACAGTTTGAAGTGGGAACAGACTGCTTCCTGGAACTTTGGTGTAGATTTCGGCTTCTTTAAATCCCGCTTGAGCGGTACGTTTGATTATTATATCAAGAAAACAAAGGATTTGTTGATTTCAAGACCTTTACCGGGTTCTTCCGGTTTTGGAAGCACTTACTACAATCAGGGTGGTCTGGATAACAAAGGTGTGGAATTCTCGCTGAATGCACAGATTATAGATACTAAAGATTGGAAATGGAGTGTAGGCGGCAATATTGGCGCCAATAAGAGCAAGATTACCGATTTGGGATTGTTGCCGTCCGATTGGGGATGTCTGGGAGAAAGAATCGGATATGAAGGTACAGCTTTGGCCGATCAATTCGGTGTGGCAAATGCATTTTTGCAGGGCGAGGCTCCGGGATTATTCTGGGGATATAAAACACAAGGTATTGTGCAGGCGGAAGATATCACGAGCGACGGTAAGGTGAAATATATTAAGAAAGACGGTACCGAAGGCACTTACACAAAGGCGGTTTCTGCCGGTGATGTTAAATTAGTGGATATGAATGAAGACGGTGAGATAAATGGCAAAGACCGTACAATCATTGGTAACCCCAATCCGGACTTTACTTATGGTTTCCAGACAGAGGTCTCTTATAAATCACTTTCGTTGAAAGCCACATTCAATGGCGTACAGGGAAGAGATATCATGAATACGGGTGTCCGCTACAATGAAACGCCGAGCAAACAGGCAAATAACATTACCAAGAAAGCTTTCTACGGCATGTGGACTGCTGAAAATCCGGGTAATTTGTATCCGAGCTCTTTGTATGTTATTGAAAATATGGTGATGGACCGTTATATCGAAGACGGCAGTTACTTGCGTTGTTCCGATATTACATTGAGCTATATATTGCCTAAAATCTGGATGAAAGCTATTGGAATCCAGAATGCATCTATATCTGCTTCTGTAAGGAACGCATTTATTATTACGGATTATACGGGATATGATCCTGAAGTAAATAGCTTTGCATTCGAAGGCCTCCGGCCAGGTGTGGATATGAGTTCTTATCCGAATTCCCGCTCTTTCGTGTTTGGTTTGAATGTTACTTTCTAAATTTAATAAACATACAAGAATATGAAAAAACTGACATATTATATTTTATCAGCTGTTTTTGCTGTATGTAACTTATCCTCTTGCTTGGATGAGGATCCTATATACTCTCAGAACTCTGCGGTGATGTTCAGTTCCCAGAGTAATGCGGAACTGGCTTTGTTGGGTTGCTATGGATATCTGACCAATAGTGCTACTTATGGCCAGATGATGCAGGAAGCACTTATTATCAGTTCCGGTTTCGGTTGGGGGCAACGTAATAGTAATGATGATGGTCGCATGCTGTCATTGGAAACTCCTACATCCGCCAGTCCTGTTAAAACTGTTTGGAATGGATTGTATAAAGTGGTTACGGAAGCAAATGCTTTCTTGGGAAGCCTTGAGAAAAGCGGCTTGAGTGAAAGTGCAAAAGTGCAGATGGGCGGGGAAGCCAAATTTTTGAGAGGATTGGCTTATTATAATTTGGTGATGCTGTTTGGCGATGTGCCTTTGAAAGTTATCGCCTCTTCTTCCGATGGTATTGCAGCTTCACGGGCTCCGAAAGAAGAAGTATTTGCACAGATTATCCAGGATATGAAAGATGCATCCCTGATTGCTGCAAAATCTACGGATGGACGTGCTAACTCCTGGGCTGCCAAAGCCTTCTTAGGAAAAGTGTATTATAAGATGGCCTGTCTGGATATTGATGCACAAGCTAATTGGCAGAGGGCTAAGGAAATGTTTGATGATGTGTATGAGAATGGGCCGTATGCACTTGAACCTAAATTTGGAGACCTGTTTGGAGACTTTGTAATGGGCTCTAAGGAAGCTATTTTCCAGTTGAACTTCTCTATCACTTCTACTGTTTGCTTTAACCGTGCCAGCAACCGTTTCGCTCCTTCCCAATCTACTACAGGTGTTGCATGGGGAACTTACAGGGCAACTAAAGCTGCTTATGATTTGCATGAAGGTACCTATCCGGGTGACCCCCGTATTGAACTCACTTTTATGAAAAGTTGGAAAACCCGTGGTGGTAACAACCAGAAAGATCCGAAGCCGATGATTGGCGATGTGCCGACTCCGAATGATTCCACTTATGTATATCCGTATGGGACTTATTTCCTTGCGGACAAGGATAATAATCCTCTTGAACCTATAATGAAGAACGGAGAGCCCGTTTTAGATAAAGGTAAAAAAATAGGCCTGTTGCATGTTGTAAAATTGCCTTATGCAGACTTCCCGGATCCAAAGAATCCAAGTCTGGAAATCATCCGGAATTATGTAAAGACTCATGGAAACTCTGGACCTAATGCAACGATTGTAAAAATGGCAAAGTGGTACTCTACTGATGGAGGTTCGAATAAGTGGCCTCATTTCGCTAAAATGTACGATCAGAACCAGGTAGGTACTGCCAGTCATAAAAACCTAATGGTATATCGCTATGCCGAGATGTTACTGTTGATGGCTGATGTATACAATGAACTGGGAAATACGGCAAAAGCCGTTGAATTGGCAAATAAGGTGCTGGGACGTGCGCGCACTTCAGGCCTGACACCTGCTACCCAACCGGCTGACTGGTCTGCCTCTTTAGATCAGGAGACTGTGAGAACCAAGTTATTCTTTGAACGTATTATTGAACTTGCAGGAGAACCCGGTACGTACGAAATGCCTCGTATTCGTGGTACCAAGTACTTCAAGATGGCATTGGAACTCAATAACAAGCATGAATTTACGATTGCTTCCAATGCCCAGTATTTTGAATCGGGTAATATAGTATGGCACGACCGTGTGTTCAATGTCACAAAAGAAGGTGGAGAAGGTTTGTCGGATAACTTTGTAAAGAAGAATATGTTGATGCCAATACCTGACAGTGAAATCTCCGCTAATGCAGGCATCACTAATGATGACAATAACTTCGGCTATTAATAGTTGCATTTGATACAAACTTTCAATAGGCTGATATAAGCTGATATTCCGGAAGCAGACAGCACATTTTTGTCTGTTCTGCTTCCGGCTTTGTCTTTCTGTTTTTAATCGGGTAAATAAACTACTTAAGATTTCCGACCATGAAAAACCTACAATCAGGATTGCTTTATTCCCTGACCGGTGCTGCTGCCGTGGCATCCTTAACCTCATGTTCTTCTCAAAAGAAAGCTGAAGAGCAGAAGCAATATAACATAGTATACATCATGACGGATGACCACACAGCCCAGATGATGAGCTGCTATGACCACCGTTATATGGAAACACCGAACCTGGATAGGATTGCTGCCGATGGAGTACGCTTCACCAACAGTTTTGTAGCCAACTCGCTAAGCGGACCCAGCCGTGCCTGCATGATTACCGGCAAGCACAGTTGTGCCAATAAATTCTACGACAACACCACTTGCGTGTTCGATGCTTCACAACAGACATTCCCTAAACTCTTGCAACAAGCCGGTTATGAAACAGCCCTCATCGGCAAATGGCATCTCGAAAGTTTGCCTACCGGTTTCAACTATTGGGAGATTGTGCCCGGACAAGGCGATTACTATAACCCGGACTTCATCACCCAGGATAATGATACGATACAGAAACATGGCTATGTGACGAACCTCATTACAGATGACGCCATCGACTGGATGGAGAACCAACGGGATAAGGACAAACCGTTCTGTATCCTGATTCACCACAAGGCCATTCACCGTAACTGGCTGGCAGATACCTGTAATCTGGCTCTGTATGAAGACAAGACTTTCCCCCTGCCGGATAACTTCTTTGATGATTATGAAGGGCGTCCCGCCGCTGCGGCACAGGAGATGAGCATTGCGAAAGATATGGATATGATTTACGACCTCAAGATGCTGCGCCCGGACAAAGAAACCCGGTTGAAATCTCTTTATGAGAAATACATCGGTCGCATGGATGAAGGACAACGTGCCGCATGGGACAAATTCTACGGGCCTATCATTGATGATTTTTATAAGAAGAATCCGCAAGGCAAGGAACTCGCCAACTGGAAGTTCCAACGTTACATACGCGACTATATGAAAACCGTGAAGTCTCTGGACGACAATGTGGGGCGTGTGCTGGATTATCTGAAAGAAAAAGGACTGGATGATAATACGCTCGTGGTTTATACTTCTGATCAAGGCTTCTATATGGGCGAGCACGGTTGGTTCGACAAGCGCTTCATGTACGAAGAGTCCATGCGTACCCCGTTGATTATGCGTCTGCCGAAAGACTTCCGGGCTAAAGGGGATATCAATGAAATGGTGCAGAACATTGACTACGCACCTACCTTCCTTGAACTTGCCGGAGTGAAAGTACCGGAAGATATTCAAGGCATTTCCTTGGTACCGTTGCTGAAAGGCGAGAAACCAGCCGACTGGCGGAAAGCTTTGTACTATCATTTCTATGAATATCCTGCCGAGCACATGGTGAAACGCCATTATGGAGTACGCACCGACCGTTACAAGCTGATCCATTTCTATAATGATATTGATGAATGGGAGCTGTACGACCTGCAGGCCGATCCCACGGAGATGCGTAACATCTACGGACAACCGGGAACGGAAGAAATCATCAAAGACCTGAAAGCGCAACTAACCGCATTGCAGGAACAATACAACGACCCTGTACGCTTTTCGCCCGAGAGAGACAAAGAGTGATTTTAACCCCTGATTCACATATCTAATAATAAAAGACCTTATGAGATATAGAACTATTCACACACTGGTATGCTTCCTGCTTTTGATGGCGGCGAACATACAGGCTGATAACTTGACACAACCCGTTTCCTTAGTTCCCTGCCCGGTCAGTATAGTGCCGGGCACGGGTAACTTTCATTTCTCTGAAAAAACAACCTTTGCTGTGGAGAACGAGGAACAAGCTGTAGAAGTACGCCGCTTTACCGCACTTCTCACCCGTGCGGCAGGATTTACTCCTCGCATAAAGGTGGGAAACAAGAAAGGAGATGTTTGTCTGACGACGGATGCCGGTTTGAAGAAAGAAGCCTATAAACTGGAAATTACAGCTAAAAGAATAAACATTCATGCTGCCGATGTACAAGGCTTCTTCTATGCTTTGCAGAGTATCCGCCAACTGCTGCCTGCCGCCATCGAAGGTGGACAAGTAGTGACAGGCATCGACTGGACAGTTCCGGCTGTTACTATCACCGACCAGCCCCGTTTCGGCTATCGCGGGTTGTTGGTGGACGTGGCACGGTTCTTCTCCCCTAAGGAGAACCTGCTGCGTATCATCGACTGCATGGCGATGCTGAAACTGAATACACTGCATTTCCATCTGACGGATGATAATGGATGGCGCATCGAAATCAAGAAATACCCGTTGCTTACGGAGATAGGTTCCCGCCGCGTAGACCGTCCGGGCAAGAATTTTTCGGAACGCCGCAATCCCCGCCAGGGTGAACCTACGGTAGAAAAGGGATATTATACACAGGATGATATCCGCGAGATAGTGGCTTATGCCGGGGAACGCCATATCGAAGTAATTCCTGAAATAGAAATGCCGGCGCACAGTAATGCCGCACTGGCTGCCTATCCGCTATTGGCGTGTCCGGTGGTGAATAAATATATCGGTGTGTTGCCCGGTTTGGGGGGAGAGAATGCCGATGTCATCTACTGTGCCGGAAACGACAGTGTGTTCACTTTCCTGCAAGATGTGCTGGACGAAGTTCTCGGACTTTTCCCTTCAAAGTATATCCATCTGGGTGGAGATGAGGCTCGGAAGACGCATTGGGAAGCATGCCCGTTGTGCCGGGCGCGGATGAAACAGGAGAAACTGGAGAATGAAGAAGAACTGCAAGGTTACTTTATGGGGCGTATGGCTCGCTATGTGCAGAGCAAAGGCCGTGAGGTGATAGGCTGGGATGAGCTGACGAATGCTACTATCCCGGAAGGTTTTATCATTCAGGGATGGCAGGGTTACGGACAGGCTGCGATGAAAGCTGCCGAACTGGGACATCGCTTTATCATGACGCCCGCAAGGATTATGTATCTCATCCGCTATCAGGGACCGCAATGGTTTGAACCGGTGACATACTTCGGAAACAATACGTTGAAGGATGTGTACGACTACGAACCGATACAAAGAGACTGGTCGCAGCATACCACTTCCCTGTTAATGGGAGTGCAGGCCTGCATGTGGACGGAGTTCTGCAACGCTCCCGAGGATGTGGATTATTTGTTGTTTCCCCGTTTGTCTGCATTGGCCGAGGTAGCTTGGGCAAAACCGGAACGTAAGAACTGGAAATCCTATCTGAAAGCTTTGGATCATTTCAATGAACACCTTACAGCGAAAGGAATTGTTTATGCCCGTTCTATGTATAACATACAGCATACGGTGACGCCAAAAGATGACTGCCTGCAAGTGCAACTGGATTGCATTCGTCCGGATGTAGAGGTACGCTACACAACGGATGGCACTATGCCCACAGTACAGTCCGCCCTCTATACCCGGCCATTGATGCTCACGAGTACAAAAACAATAAAAGCTGCCACCTTTGCATCTGGAAAGCAAATGGGACAAACGCTGGAACTGCCTGTTGTTTGGAATCCGACAACGGCAAAGGCTATAAAGAGCATTGGTGCCGACAACATCGGTCTGCTGGTGAATGGTGTGCGTGGAAGCCTGAAATATACCGACTCCGAATGGTGTTCATGGATGAAGAACGATACCGTCTCTTTCACCCTCGATCTGAAGAAGCCCGAAACCGTGAACCGATTGACGCTGGGTTCTATCACCAATTACGGTATGGCGGTGCACAAGCCTGCAAGGATAGAAACTCTGATTTCGACAGATGGTGCGGACTTCCGCAAAGTCTCCGAACGAACTTACACGAAGGATGACATCTTCCGTGAAGGTATTTTCCGCGAGGATATTTCGTTTGAGGTGGGAGAGAAAACACGTTATGTCCGTGTTGTGGCATACGGGGCAGGCGATTGTCCTTTCACTCATGTACGACCGGGACAGGAAGCACGGATATATTTCGATGAAATTATAGTAGAGTAAAGACATATTATGATAAAGCAGATACTTTTGAGTTTGATAGCCCTATATTCATTTCCCGTGCTTGTTGTGGCGCAGCCGGAATGGCAGAGCCAGTATGCTATCGGAAAAAACAAACTAGCACCACATACTTATATATGGCCTTATGCGAATGCTGATGCTGTGGGTGAAGGCAATTATGAGCAATCACCTTATTATATGAGTCTGAACGGTAAATGGAAATTCCATTGGGTGAAGAATCCCGATCATCGTCCGAAAGAGTTTTATAAACCTTCGTTTTATACGGGCGGATGGGCAGATATCGATGTACCCGGCAACTGGGAACGTCAGGGATATGGTACGGCTATTTATGTGAATGAAACTTATGAATTTGATGATCCTTTGTTCAACTTCAAAAAGAATCCGCCGCTGGTACCTTATGCAGAGAACGAAGTAGGTTCTTATCGCCGTACGTTCACGGTTCCTGCTGACTGGAAAGACCGTCGCATCGTGATTTGCTGTGAAGGTGTGATCTCTTTCTATTATATCTGGGTGAACGGACATATGCTGGGTTATAACCAAGGTTCAAAGACTCCTGCCGAATGGGATATCACGGACTATGTACAGGCAGGAGAAAATACCGTGGCACTTGAAGTA
>ERZ650918.1795-NODE-1795-length-16829-cov-17.376595_pt1 | contig 16829 bp, 18 predicted proteins | sample MGYA00514758_ERZ650918 | MGnify/ENA metagenome assembly ERZ650918 | reverse complement strand
CCATGGAAAAGGCACAGGCACTTGGCCTGAAATTCTGCGAAGAAAACTTCCCCGGCCATCCCGCTATCGTCTGCACACACCCGGATGGACACAACCATTCGGGAAACATCCACGTCCACATCGTGATCGGCAGCGTCCGAACACGAGAGGTGGAACGCAAGCCCTATATGCAGAAGCCCCGCGATTGGCGTGAGGGCATGAAGCACTCCAGCACCGCCCAGACCATGCGGCACCTCCGTGTCGAGGTCATGGAGCTGTGCGAGGGTGCCGGACTGTACCAGATCGACCTGCTCAACAGCTCCAAGGAGCGCGTAAGCGAAGCGGAGTATTGGGCGCGCAGGCGCGGCCAGTTGAAACTTGACCGTGAAAACGCAGGCCTCGCCGTAGCCGGACAGCAGCCCCAGCAGAAGAAGTTTGAAACCGTAAAGGACACTTTGCGGAAGCAGATTTCTTCGGTGCTGTATCGCGCTGTGAGTTTTGAGGATTTTTCCGATAGGCTCATGCAGCAGTACGGCATTGCCGTCAAGGAAAGCCGTGGGCAGCTCAGCTATCTGCCTGCTGGCAGAACCAAGTTTATCCGAGCGAAACATCTCGGTGACAAGTTCGACAAGGCAGAAGTACTAGCCACCCTGACCGCAAACGCAGCGCGCAAACCCAAGATACAGTCTAAAACGACCAACCTTGCAAAGCTGATTGATATTCAGGCAAAGCTGACCGAGGGCAAGGGCATTGGCTACGAACGTTGGGCAAAGAAGTTCAACCTCAAAGCCATGTCGCAAACTCTGATCCTCTTGCAGGAGAAAGATTTGCTCAACGAGGATGATTTGAACCAGCGCATCGCTGAACTGGAAACCAAGTATCACGACTCACTGGCCGTGGTGAAAGACCTCGAAGGTCGCATGAAGGCCAACGCTGCGCTATCAGGTCGCAGCCTACACCAGCACCAAGAACATCACACAGCAGTTAAAGACCGCCAAGCGACCCGCAGCCTTTGAGGAGCAGCACCGTGCAGAGCTGACAGCATACCGGGTGGCAGCAGCCTATTTCAAGGCAAACGACATCACCAAGCTGCCCAGCCCGAAAAAGCTGGAAGTCGAGTATGCGCAGCTGGCATCCGAAAAGGCAAAGTTCTACGAGCAGTACAAGGAAGCTAAAGAGGAACTGCTCAAACTGAAAACCGCAAAGCAGAATGTTGCGTCCTTTTTCCGGGAGGAAGAACAGACGCAGCAGGAGAGATAAAGGAGTGTGCGTATGATCAATCTGAAAATTGACCCGGAGTTCCAGTCTCAGATTCCCCCTCTGACCGATGATGAATTTAAGCAGCTTGAAGAAAACATCCTCAAAGAGGGCAAGTTGCTCTCTCCTTTGATTGTGTGGAACAACACCCTTGTTGACGGCCACAATCGTTATGCGATTCTTCAGAAGCACCCCGAAATCTGCTTTTCTACCATGCCGCTCCGCTTTGCGAACCGTGAGGAAGCCCTCGCTTGGATCTGCAAGAATCAGCTGGGGCGGCGCAATCTTTCCCCCGAACAGAAACGTTACCTGCTGGGGAAGCAATACGAATCCGAAAAGAAAGCCGAGAAGATCTTTCACGGCAACCAGTACACTTTAGCAAAGAAAAGTGGTGGGTCTCACGATGATACCCACCACTCCGGCAAGAAAACCTGCGACCGTATCGCAGAGGAAAACGGCGTCAGTCGTGCATCGGTTCTTCGCGCACGGCACTACACCAAGGGCGTTGACATTGCCGATACTCTTTCTCCCGGCATTAAGAAAAAGGTCTTTTCCGGTGAGGTGAAATTCACCAACGATGAAATGACCAAACTCGTGCAGAGCAGTCCCGACAAGCGGCAGGACGTATTTGCCGAGATTATGCACCCAGAGATCACGAAAGCGATGGAAGCTGCTGATGCAGAACCCAACGCCGACACTCCGGTTCCGATGCCCACAGCCGACCCGGAACAGTTCAAGACTTATCAAGTCCCGGACGAGTTCATGCGGGTCTACAAAACCTTGAGCACTGCCACTGAAATGATGAAGAACACATGGAAGCGAGTGCTCAAGAACAATCAAAGCTATCTCTCCGACCCGGAAAAGCAGAAAGTTCTCCGTTTTGCCATGCAGAGGCCGGCCCTCTATCTGAATGAGCTGGAAGCCTGCATGGAACAGATTCTCGCTGAAACCCTTGAAGAAGCTGAAAAGACTGCATAACGACAGGCACTTGTAAGTCATCAATGAGCCACCAGCAGCAAGAGCAGGGCGGAAATCATCCGCGCCCTTGCGCCTGATATGAAATTGGAACTTTGATTTTCTCGCCCGAATTTGCCACGGTGGGACGATCAAAGGAGCGTGCGTTTGAACAAAAAGAAAAAGTCCACAAACACTTCCCCCTACCCCGATGAAGTCATCGACCGTTTGGCACGGGCATTCTACCCGGCCATCCTTGCCTGTTGGAACAGCGAGGAAGGGCAGCGGGAGTTTGCCGCATGGCAGGCGGAACAGGCCCATCTTGCAGGAAAAGAAAAACAGGAAGTTCCCGCTGGGGAACTCCCTGTTGTACATATCGCTATTGTCTGTGGCTTTTGGCAGGGTGCGTCCGCAGGGCGCACCCTGTTTTTCTGTATAAAAGGATTTGTTAGTTTGGCTTGAACTCAACTCTACTAAAAGAACCCGACATAGCCGGATCAAGCGTATGCTGTTCCAATCCCATCAAATCCTCAAATGTTTTTTGTTGTGCCGTAAAACAGTTTTCGTTCAGATATTTCAGCAAATTTCCTTTTTCTATAATTCCATTGTCATCCAGAATCTTTACAGACACCGAAAAAAGAGATGCCATTGGAACTTCAACCATATCTCCCGGTTCAAATGTTCGCCATCCACGACTTCCAAGCTGCCTAAACAAATATTGATATTGACTTGGCGACAGTACCTCTAGCATATATGCTCTACGAATCATCATCGCAATTGAGACATGCCATTTTTCTTTTAGTCTTAAATATTCATTTAAAACTGTTGGATATTGAAGGTCTTTCAAAAATGCTTCTTTGGGCAGTAAAAATGCCGATGCAAATTGATTTGCATCTGATTCATTGCTCCGATACTCGGCATCTGCTTGCGATTTTACATCCGAAACAATATGACCGAGTATCCAGTGTCCTAGTTCGTGAGCCAACGTAAAGTTCAATCTTGCAGGTGTTGTTTTATCTGTATTATATGTTGTGAAATAGAACCTCTTGCTTTCTCCATTATTGGCAAGGACCGGAATGTGACTGATTGCGTCCAAATGCCCTACGTTTTCCGAGAAAGAAGTTACCACAATTCCAAGATTTTGTAACAGATAGCTCATATTACGAATGGGCCTATCCGATAAGTCCAATTTTTCCCGAATTTTTTTTGCGATTAGTTCCATGTCAGAACACTCTGCTACAGATTTCATACAATCGATCAATTGTTCGGTTGATGGATATTCAATATATTCTGCAAAAAAGTCATAAATATATGATTTCAATACATCAATGTTTGTTTGCCGTAGTTTTACGGCTCTTGTCGTGGTTGTAGTTGCTCTACAATATGCAACTCCGGGACTAAAATTATCGCTGCTACCTTCAAAGAAAAATTTCGGTGGAAATTTCAATTCTTGCGAAATTGCTAATACTTTATCGGCACTTGGTTTAATTAAACCATTTTCATACTGAGAGACAGTTTGCTTTGTCACCCCTATCTTTTCTGCTAGCTTAGGACTGGAAATATTTTGGATTTCACGAGCCAATGTCAGCCGCATTCCATTAAACTCGGATGTAACAATGGCACCCATTTTTTACCCATCTTTCCGTACAAATTTTTTCCGCGGTTTGAATTCCGGAATACTGTCGATTTGAACGCCATATTCATTACCAGTTTCTTCCTTAAACTTAGTAATTTCATCTTCCGGAACAGCTTCTTTCCAATTCATCGGAATTGCAGAATCCAAATTCATTTCATCAACGATGCAACCATTTGCATTCAAAATTTCCAATGTACAGCTTCTGATCAATTGAGCTAAATCCAATCGGTACGTTAAAATTCCAAATCTCAAGACTTCACCGTCTACTGCTTGCTCCAATTCATCGAAGGGCTTTTCGGCTTTTTGCTGCACAGCTTTATCTTGTCTAAACAGTGACATCTGCTCATACTGGGGAACCATTTCATTCAAATCTTGATTAGCCGGAAGTCCCGAAAAAACGTAATGCATCTCACCATTCTGCAATTTGACAAGTCTATTGCGGAAATTTTCTTGGCGAAGAATCATAATGGCTGTTTTGCTGTGAGGATCATATGCCACAGCATACTTCCAGCTTCCAGAGACCATCAAAACCACACGATATCCTGCCTTTGTTAAATGTTCATGTTCATTTTGAAAGATATGTGCCCAGCCGTGCTGTCCTTTTCCGTTAGAATACATCAAATCGGCATAGACACCTTCATTTTCTTCCATGCCATGGTAGATGCTTTCAACAATCAGTTTTGCCATTGCCATTGCGGAATCTTCAAAAAATGCTTTTTTCATGTGAACCTCCTTCACAGATGAAATTATAAGCGGTGGAATTTTTTATACTTCATATTTTACATGAATTTTGTAAAAAGTCAAGTGATCGAATGACGTTTTATGCATTCAAATACAAAAGCGCAGCACCTCCCAAAAAGTACTGCGCTTTTGTATAATTTGAGCTACCAGTTAGTCCTCCAACCCACAGCTCCCGGTCACATTCTTCAAATATTCCTTCGGATCGCCATTCAGAATCAAATCGGCATAGCCAAGCGGGTCATTATAGATGAGGTAATCCAATTCTGCCCTCTGCGCTATGGTCACATCCAACGCATCCTCGACCCCGGTGCAGTCGATGGAGATCATTCTCCCATCCCGGAGCAGCAGTTTCACGCACCCGGTGTCCATGTTGAAATGGCAAGCTCTTGCATCGTACTTCATGTTCGTATCCTCCTGAAATCATGTTGTGGCTTATGTCGGTCAATCTATGATTTCGGATTTTATCTTCCACGGACACCCATATTGAGTTTTCCGAAGAAAACAAATAATCCGAACCCATCTCCTATCGGAAACAAGTTCGGATTATTTTTGTTTGGTCCGAGTGGCGAGAATCGAACTCACGGCCTCTTGAACCCCATTGTGCTTCTCTCGAAAACACAATGTACAATCCGATACTGCCTAGACTCAGTATCGTTAAATTTCAAATGCATTATACCATTCTGTTTCATTGGATGTCAAGACGTTTCATTCCTTTTGTGGTCAAATTGTGGTCAAACGACCCCGACAAATGACCTTTCTCCCCCAGCTAAGTTACATCGCGCAATTTCGATTTTCACCAATCGAAGTTGCGCTTTTTGTTTGCACGAATTATCTATAAGGAGGATTTGTCAACCATGTCAATGAATCATCGTTGTTTTTTCATCCTTGACAGAATTGTATGACCCTTGACTACTTTTACGGACAGGCCGGAGAACTCTTTTCGTTCTTCCGCATTCCAAAGGCTCTTTTTCAGGAGCAGCAGTTTCAAGATCTGTCAACCGATGCAAAAACTCTGTACGGCATCCTGCTTGACCGTATGAGCCTTTCTGTTAAAAATGAATGGTTTGACAAAAAAGGTCGAGTGTTCATCATCTTCACGATTGAGGATGTCAAGAGGACTTTGCGTTGCGCAGACAACAAAGCGACCAGACTACTCCGGGAACTTGAAAAATTTGGTTTGATTGAACGAAAACGTCGAGGGCAAGGAAAGCCATGTTTGGTGTATGTGAAAAACTTTTCGGCAGAATCTTCAAAGGAGAGTGTCAAGAATCGTGATAATGACGATTCTTGTGGCTCTAAAATCGCTTGTCAAGACCCGGTAAAATCACGAGGTATTAAGAAGAAAGAGAATAAAACAGAGATGAATAATACGAATCTTATCCTTTCCGACGAATCGGAGAAGATGAAGAATCGCGAACTGCTCGAAGAATATTTTTCATGCTCTTTGGAGATGGACCTTCTTCTCCGGCTTTACCCGGATGATGAAGATACCATCTATCAGATCGTAGATTTGCTGGTGGACACCTGTGCCACCAACCGCAAACTGCTGCACATTGCCGGGGACGATAAGCCCGCCGAGGTGGTACGCAGCCGTTTTATGAAGCTGAATGCCGACCATATCCGCTTTGTGCTGAAGTGCCTTGCAGAGAACAGCAGCCCGATCCGTAATATGAAACAATATCTGCTTGCTTCTCTGTACAACGCACCCACCACGATGCAGCTTTTCTACCAGAACCAAACCAACCACGACTTAGCGATGCGGAGGTGATGAAAATTTCAAAGAAAGCAACCACGATTGCCATCGTCAACCAGAAAGGCGGCACCGGCAAGACCACCACCTGTGAAAATCTGGGCATCGGGCTGGCGATGGAAGGCAAAAAAGTCCTGTTGGTGGACACTGACCCACAGGGCAGCCTGACCATTAGCATGGGCTGGCAGCAGCCGGACGAACTGCCCACCACCCTTTCTACCCTGATGGCAAAAGCTATGAACGACCAGCCCATTCCGCCCGGTGACGGCATCCTACACCATGCAGAGGGCGTTGACCTGATTCCTGCCAACATCGAACTGGCAGGGCTGGAAGTTGCCCTCGTGAACAGCATGAACCGGGAAAAGATGCTCAAACAGGTGTTGGAGGGGGCAAAGCGGGAGTATGATTATATCCTGCTGGACTGTATGCCCTCGCTGGGGATGCTCACCATCAACGCACTGGCGGCGGCAGACGCTGCCCTGATTCCGGTGCAGGCGCAGTACCTTTCCGCAAAGGGTCTGGAACAGCTTTTGCAGACTGTCCAAAAGGTACGGCGGCAGATCAACCCGAAATTGAAAATTGAGGGCATCCTGCTGACTATGACCGACAGCCGCACCAACTACGGAAAGCAGATCAGCAACCTGATTCGGCAGGCATACGGAAAGCATCTGAAGGTTTTTGAGCAGACTATTCCACGGTCGGTCCGTGCGGCTGAAACCAGTGCGGCAGGCAAGAGCATTTTCCAGCATGACCCCAAAGGCAAGGTGGCAGAAGCCTATCAATCTCTTGCAAAGGAGGTGCTGGCGGATGCCGATCGACAGCGGAAACTTAGCTCTGAAAGGGCTAGATGACCTGTTTTCCACCGAGGAAAATCGACAGGAGGAGCAACGGGAACAGGTGCAGCAAATTCCCATCGACGAGCTGCACCCCTTCACCAACCACCCCTTCAAGGTGTTGGACGATGAAGCCATGACCCGGACAGTAGAGAGCATTGCACAGTACGGTGTGCTGGCTCCGCTCATCGCCCGCCCCAGACCAGAGGGCGGCTATGAGATCATCTCCGGGCATCGCCGGAAACACGCCGCAGAGCTTGCCCATCTGGACACCGTGCCAGTCATTGTGCGCAATATGAAGGATGATGCCGCCACGATATTGATGGTCGATTCCAATTTGCAGAGAGAACACATCCTACCGAGTGAGCGGGCATTTGCGTACAAGATGAAGCTGGATGCGATAAAAAATCAAGGTGCTAGGTCAGATTTAACTTCCCGACAAGTTGTCGGGAAGTTGGAAGCCGCTGATGAAGTCGGAAAAGCCACTGATGAAAGCGGCAGACAAGTCCAGCGTTTCATTCGGCTCACCAATCTTGTCCCTGAACTACTGGACATGGTGGACGAAAAGAAAATCTCTTTTAACCCTGCGGTCGAATTGTCTTATCTTGATGCAAAACAGCAGCAAGATTTTTTAGAAGCAATGGATGCTTCCCAGAATGCGCCCTCTCTTTCGCAAGCCATACGGATAAAGAAGCTGGCGCAGAAAAGCGAGTTCAGTTATGATGCTGTCTACGACATTATGAACGAGGAAAAGAAAAGCGAACTGGACACTGTGACCATCAAAAACGAAACCCTGCGGAAATACTTTCCGCGCAGTTACACGCCCCGGCAGATGGAAAGCATCATCATCAAGCTGCTCGACCAGTGGCAACTAAAAAAGCAACAGGCAAAACAGAAGAAGCAGGAAGAAGCGCGCTGATCGCAGACTGAACCAAAAGACCCAGTTCCGGGTCTTTTATTTTTGCAAAAATTTTGGAGGAAACGTCTATGAACTTTACTACCACTCACATCCGTTCCGAGAAAGTCACCATTGATACTCGCATCTACACGATTCTGAACGGCAGAAAAAAGCCTGGTGAAGTCTATCTCGCTGCCATTGCCCCGGATATGGAGCTGACCATCATCACGCTGGACGAGGCTCCCGGCATCCTGCCCTGCTTTGAGGAGGATGATGCCTGCCTGAACCTTCCCAACACCTCGCTGCTGCTCTGCTACAACCCGGCGCAGGTGCTGAAGATGGGCGGCAAGCACTACCTGACCGGCCCGGTGATTCTTGTTCGCACCAACATGGACGGCGAGGTCATCTCGCTGACCATCGATGAAGTCTACCTGTTCCAGAAGTATCTGGCAAGCCACAGCATCACCCTGATGGCAGACGACCAGAAGCTGCCCTGCATCTGCATGGAGTGAGGTGTGCCATGCTGAACTTTTTTATCGGTTTCGCATTTTTTGAAGCCGGCGCTTTTTTCGGCTTCTTCGTGGCAGCTCTGTTGAACGCCGCCCATGCCGGGCAGGAGATCTCTATCAAATTCGAGGAGGACGATAATGGAACAGAACGAGAACACCTTGTCGGTGCTGAAAATTGCACCGGGACAGTATCCGCAGCAGGTCGAGATTGACAACAACCTGAAAGCCTTGCAGGAGGCGGTGGGCGGCACGATTGCTGCTGTTTACCCCTTTGCAGACCCAGTGGCTATCATCTGCAATGACGATGGTAAGCTCATGGGTCTGCCCCTGAACCGTGCTCTTCGGGATGAAAACGGAGAAATGTATGATGCCATTGCCGGAGACTTTCTAGTGGTGGGATTGGGCGAGGAGGATTTTGCATCCCTGACCCCAGAACTGGCGCAGAAGTACGAGCAGCTTTTCCATCAGCCGGAAGCCTTTCTGAAGCTAGGCAACCCTCTGTTGGTGCTGCCGGTGCCTGATGAACCTCCCGCAGAAAAGCCCCGCACCAAGCCCCCGGCAGAGCATGACCGCTAAAATCACCCTGCTGCACGGGAGGTGATGGCAGTGCAGGAAGAAATCGAACAGAAGTCATTCAACATCATGATCTCGACCACAAAGCTGTCTGCCCGGACCGTCCTGCGGGCGGTCAAGGCGGCGTTTCGGCTGTACCAGTCCAAAGCATCCCAAGGCAAGCAGAGTGTTCGCACCCTGTTGCGGCAAAACCGGGGCGTGTCCAGCGTGGAGATCAGCAAGACCGGTATCCGCGGCTTGGAACGCTATGCCAAAAAGTACGGCATCGACTATGCCATCCGCAAGGACACCTCCGAGGTGCCGCCCCGGTATCTGGTCTTTTTCAAAGCCCCGGACGCAGAAGCCTTCAACTCGGCGTTCAAAGAGTATTCGGCATCTTTGCTCAACAAGGACAAACGCCCCTCGGTGCTGGCACGATTGCATGAACTGGTGCAGGCGGCGGCAGAACTCCCCGGCAAAGTCCGGCACAAGGAACAGGAGCGCGGCCTATGACCACGAAAAAGCTCACAAAATGGCTGGCACTGTATCTGCCTTATATTTTGCTGGGGCTTGTGGCAACCAACTTCGGTGAAGCGTGGCGGCTTGCCGAGGGCAAGGAACTGGGCGATAAGATCATGTCCATGATGGGCACCATCCCGGTGGCATTTGCAAACCCTCTGCCCAGCCTGTATCCGCTGGATTTGCTGGTAGGTTTGTGCTGCGGCGCAGGGTTACGGCTGGCGGTTTATCTGCGTGGCAAAAATGCCAAGAAGTACCGCCACGGCATGGAATACGGCTCTGCCCGGTGGGGCACTCCGAAAGATATTGAGCCGTTCATGGCTCCCAAGTTTGCCGACAACATCATCCTGACCAAAACAGAACGGTTGATGATGAGCAACCGTCCGCCGGATCCCAAGAATGCCCGGAACAAAAATGTGCTGGTGGTGGGCGGCTCCGGCAGCGGCAAGACTCGGTTTTGGCTCAAGCCCAACCTTTTACAATGTCACAGTTCCTATGTGGTTACTGACCCGAAGGGTTATAATTATCAAGGATAAAGCAAAGATGCGTTTACAAAGTTAGAAAAACATCGTATCTTTGTTACATATCGCGTCCCCACTAAAAATAAAAGAAGGTGAAACTATGGCGAAATCCAACCAAGGAAAAATCACGGCACTGTACGAAAGGCTTTCCAGAGATGATGAACTGCAAGGTGAATCTAACAGCATTCTGAATCAGAAAAAGTATCTGGAAGATTACGCTCGCAAAAATGGCTTTAACAACATCCAGCATTTTACGGACGATGGATACAGCGGAACAAATTTCAATCGTCCCGGCTTCCAGTCCATGATTGCCGAAATTGAAGCCGGGCATATTGCAACTGTCATTGTAAAGGACATGAGCCGCTTTGGAAGAAACTATCTGGAAGTTGGATTTTACACAGAAATTCAGTTTCCATCAAAGGGTGTTCGATTCATCGCTATCAACAATAATGTTGACAGTGCCAATCCCACGGACAATGACTTTACTCCGTTCCTGAACATCATGAACGAGTGGTACGCCAAGGATACCAGCAATAAAATCCGTGCCGTTTTCAAATCACGGATGCAGGATGGCAAACGGTGTAGCGGCAGTATTCCCTACGGTTATAAGCGGGTTCCCGGCGATAAGCAAACCCTTCATGTAGATGAGGAAGCAGCTTCCGTTGTCCGCAGGATCTTCGATATGGCAGCCAGCGGTGCCAGTCTTGCACAAATCGGCCAGACGCTTTCGGACGAAAAAGTGCTGATTCCGTCTGCATATGAAGAACGGTATCATCCTGAATCTGCTCGGCACCATTCGTACCACGACCCCTATCGGTGGAATACAACAACGCTGACCTATATCCTCGACCGGCAGGAATACCTCGGCCATACAGTGCTATGTAAAAGTATCCGTGAGAACTTCAAACTGAAAAAGCGCCGTGCTGCAACCCCGAAAGAAAGGATCGTCTTCAAAAACACTCATGAAGCTATCATCGACCAAGAAACATGGGATAAAGCACAGCGTCTGCGCAAGAGGAATCCGAAAAAACTTCCGAGCGGAACATACTCGCACCGTTTAGCCGGGATGGTGTTCTGCGCTGACTGTGGTTCCCGAATGAGCTTTTCCAGCCCCGAATCCAAACATCGGGATTCTGATGTGGTGTATGATTCGGATTCTTCATGGCAATGCAGCAAATACCGCAATATGTACGTTTCCTGCACATCCCATTTTATCAAGACCTCAACCATTGAAGCCACTATTCTCAATGCAATCAAAGCGATGACAAAAGAAATTATTGAAAATGAGGATGAGTTTGCCGAGCAGCTTCAAGCTGCATGGGAAAACCAAAACACACAGGTATCTTCCGAGAGTAAAAAAGAACTGCATTCAGTTCAAAAAAGAATGGACGAGTTGGATGCTTTGATTCGGAGCCTATATGAAAACAGCGTCTTAGGAAAAATCCCAGAACGACAGTATCAGCGTTTGATGGCACAATATGATGAGGAACAAGCTGTCTGCGAAGCTCGCATTGCCGAGTTGAAGAAAGAACTGGACGTCGTTGAAACAACGAAGGTTGATCTGAAACGCTTTATCAAACTGATTCGGAAATACAAGGACTGTGAAACGCTGACAGATGAAATGCTGTACGAACTGGTAGAAAAAGTGGTGATTCATTCCGCATCCGGCGGGCGGACGATCTACCGTCAGCAGCAAATCGACATCTACTTCAATTTTATCGGTGATACGTTTCCTAGTCAAATTGAAATCAGCCACGGTGACAAGAAAAATCTTACAGAGCAGCAACTTGCTAAACGCAAGAAATATCAGAAAACTTCCGGGGAAAACCGCAAAAAGAAACGTGCAGCTCTGCGTGAAGCGGCTAAAACTGATCCACAGGCGGCAGCAGAGTACGAAGCCCTCTTGCAGAAAGGCCGTGAACGATGCCGCAAGTATGCCCAAAATAAAAAGTTGGCTCAACAGGAGCCTGCTGATACAGTCACCGTTCAATTTGAACCGTCTGAAGAAATGAAAGGAGAATCTGCATGAACGAACTGAAGAAATCCATCCATGACAACACTACCGGCCTGGACTACACCCTTGTTAATAACCACTATCTGCCGAACCTGACCGCAGCAGCCCCGGCAGAGCACCCCACCGGGCGGTGGGGCCGCTTACATAAGACATATCTGAAGGAGCAGCACCCCATCCGGTACAACCAACTGCTCCTGTCCGGTGAACTGGGCGGCTACCTTGCCAAGCTGGACAAGCAGACCGAGGAACAGCTTGCGCTGATCATCCGGCAAATGCAGGAAGCCGAGGGCGTGACCGAAGCCCTGAAAGCCGCCGATCAACTGGAATGGGTGCGCCGGATGAACAATATTCGCAACCGGGCCGAAGAAATTGTTTATAACGAGATTGTTTACAAATAATCAGCTAGGAGGTTCTTTATGAAATCGTCAGAAGCAATCCCATTATATATTGTACGGTTTATGCGGCTTGATGACTATCCAGATGAAGAATACAATTACATTCGCAAGTCAGATGCAGAAAAACACTTTTCAATGTATGCTACTGACAATAGCGGGCTTTATTATGAAATTCAATTATCGGAAGTGAGAAATAAAACAGCGAAAATTTTGAATGCAAAACTGCTCCTTCCTTTGTCGCTCACCGAACTTCATATTCTAAAAGAATACGGAACATCGGATCAACTTGAAACTTGTATGGCTCTAAAGCTGTTAGTAGACCGCTGCCAGATTTCCAATCCTTATGCTGCTATAAATGCACGGGTAGCGATTGAACGCCTTTCGCCAAAGCAATATCTTCGTTTCTTTACATCCCTTGAATCCCTGAAAGTATAAAAAGAGATAGCCGCCATGTGCCAAAACACAGGCGGCTATCTCTTTTTACGGAGCCTGATATGTACTTAGATAATTCTCAACACGCAATAACCAATCTTCTCTTGAAATCGCATTCGGCTTGAGTTTTTCGGCCCATTCACGACCGGGATGAATACAATCCCACGGTGAACGTTGCTGCTGATAACGTCCACTGCCGGGGTCGTGGTTTCCAAAGCCATCTATACATCTGTTCCATAGCGGCTTAAATCGCTCGATCATCATGGATTCTGCAAGCGGAATCCAAATGTCATCAACTACCAGAAAGCGGCATACAAAGTCATTTTCATCAAGATTGGATGCTTTTGAAACAGAAGTGAAATGTTCTGAAAGACGATTTGCAAGAGCTTGACCGTGGTCTACATTTACCCCAAAACCACCTTTTCTTGCACCCGCTGGAACAGCTTTACCTACATAAATCGGGACATTCCAACCATCTTGATTTAATTCAACTAATTTGCGATAAGGTTCAAAATCACCCTTATAGTAGATTGCATACACACCTGCACCAATAAAAGGCTCTGGCGGCAATTTCTGGACAGGAGTGTGCAGCATAGCTGATGCTACACTCTCTGCCAAATTTCGCTTATCAAGAGGATTGTAGGGAGTAATAACAGGAATATCACTTCTTGGCATGATGAACCTCCTCTAGTTGGGTTAAAACAGATACGCCAACCGCGTTGGCCAGCTTTACTGGAACTGCATTACCAATTTGGCGCATACTCTCCGTCCACGATGCAACAAACTTATAATCATCGGGGAAAGTCTGGATTCTTGCACTTTCACGAACCGTATAATACCGCACTTCACCAGAATCCAAAACCAGCATATTTTCTCCACCGGGAACACCGTGTGCGCCAGCCTTGATGGTTTTTGAAGGCTCATCTAGCACCGAGCCAGAGTGACCGGGATAGCTTTTAGCTCCTGCACGGAAGATGTGATTATCAAATTTTTGCGCATCGTTGCTTCGAGGGTCGGGTAAATCATGTAGCGCATCTCTGACGGTTTGCCAAGGAAACAGCTTTTTATCGGTACATTCAATAGCTGTGCGAACAGACCGCTCCATGTTTTTTGACAATGGCGATTCAGATGGTTTCAACAACTTGTGCTGCTCCCAGTAATCACCGGTAATCCATTTGGAATAAAGCAACGCTTCTTTAGAGTGTGTAGCTTTCGGAAAAGACCATTTTGCATCTATATCTTTTCTAAAGCCAACAATAACCACCCTGTGCCTGAGCTGGGGAACGCCATAATCGGCAGCATTCAACAGCCTAAATACAACATTATACTCGCAATCATCGTGACTGCTAGATGTGTGATGCTTTTCCAATAGTTCACGATGCTCTTCCCAAGTCATTCCAGCTGGCTTTTGGATGCTTGGATATGTCAACTGCAAAATAATATAACTGAAGTATAGGCTGAATGATTTTCTTAACAGTCCCTTGACATTTTCAAAGATAAAGACTTCGGGCATGATTTCTCTGACAGCCCGAACAGCTTCAGGAAACATATCACGCTTGTCATTATAGGCTTGAGCCTTTCCTCCCATAGAGAACGGCTGGCAGGGTGGGCCACCAGATACCATATTGATTTTTCCAGATAACCCATCATAGCAAACCGCACGAACATCCGCTTGATGGACATTCCACGATTCAATGCCTTTGTATCCAGCCTGAATGTTCGCCCTAATATTATCACAGGAATCTTTATCCCACTCATACAAAGCAGTGTGGTGGAATCCTGCTTTCTGCAAGCCAAGTGCCAAGCCACCTGTTCCGCAGAAAAGCTCGATTGACCTATTCTGTTGCACCTGACTACGCATCTCTCAACCATCCTCCAAGATAAAATGACATACAATATTAGTATATCGCATCCCCAACGATATTGCAACATAAAGCAGAGGACTTCCGCTTTTTTATCAAAAAAACACGTTTAATTGAACATTTCCAAGAGGTGTGGTATAATGAACTCCCCCTATTCGTACAACCAACCTCTGACCAAAGGAGCAAACATTGAAACTATTTGCAATCGGAAATGGAAGCGTATCGGATTACTTAAGAAGCAACATCAGTTCATTAAAAGATAAAATCGCTTCATACACTGACGAACAGATAATGAACAGCGATTTTGATGAATGGGTTGAATATCTTACGAAAAAGTATCAGGTTGAACCTATTACCTTTTTCGTTAATGCAACTACAAGAAGTTTGCATGAAACAACCATTCAACAGTACAATCCATGGAGCAGGATGGGAAGTGCCTATGGAGAGCCTGAATATTACAACTTGGATGGCTATAACATTGACTTCAAAATTCCCTTTGCTGGTGATTCGGTTCTTCTTAAATGCCAACCGTCCACTTATACATTCACAAGTTATGAAATCGTAGACTTTCAACGCTCGACAGAGAGTAGCTATGGCTATATCACAATTCGCTTGTCTTATACAAACCAAGAAATAAAATCTTTTGGTGAGCAGCTAGAAGAAAAGATTGACACCGCTTTCAAAAACCGATTCAAAAATTTTGAAGAAACGAGTGGCTATGTAAACAACGAAGTTCGCAGCTATAATGAGCAGTTGGAATCAACAGTTCGGCAACTGTTAAATGAACGGAAAAATAAAGCATCAGACTTCTTTTCAATTAGCAAGGCATTGAAAATTCCACTCAATCTAAACTCGTCTGCACCTAATTTGACTCCTATTCCCTTAAAGAAACCACATCGGGCAAACCTGAACGAACCTAAGCAGCACGCACCCGAAAAGCAATACTATATTGATGATGCTGACTTTGAGAACATTGTCAGGATTATTCATATATGTGGAACTGCCTTGGAAGAAAGTGCCAGAACATTCAACCGTTTTAATGAAGAAGAACTACGCGATTATATCAAGGGAATGCTAACCTCGCATTATGAAAATGCTGTAACAGGTGAAACTTTTAGACGTGTGGGCAAGACCGACATTCAAATCCAGCGTGATGATAAAGCCGCATTTATCGCCGAGTGTAAAGTTTGGCATGGAATAAAACTTTTCAGCGATGCTATTGATCAACTGTTTTGCTACGCAACGTGGAAGGATACTAAACTTTCTCTTGTTGTTTTTAATAAGGATAATAAGAATTTTGCGGGTATTCAGCAGCAAGTACAGAATTGGATTAAGGAAAATTGCAAAAGCTATAAGCAATGGAAGTCTAATATTTGGGATTGTGTGAAATATCGTGAGGACACTGGAAGAGATGTTCGATTAGCAATAGCACTGTACGATGTTTCCATCAAGGAACTCCCCAGTTCCAAAAAGAACTAAATACACTTCAGCAGGAACGGTAAAGCAGAGGTCGCTTTACCGTTCTTTTAATTCATAATAATAAGGAGCGTGATGCCATTGACCCAACCGAAAACCGATCTCGCCTATCTCCGCAGCGAGAAAGCCAAAGCAGAACAGCAGCTGCGCTACTACCAGCACCGGGAGAAAATTCTGGAACACCAGATACCGGAGCTGACCCGCAAGGCCCGTGTGCATCGGCTGTGTACCCGTGCCGGAATGCTGGAAAGTTTTCTGATTGCGCCGGAAGAACTCACCAACGATCAGGTGATGGAGCTGCTGAAAATTGCGTTCCGTCAGCCGGAAGTTGCGCTGGCTCTTGCAAAGATGATTCACGACCTGCACGAAAGCCGCAGCGTTCCGCACCCTTTAGAATAAAGGGCGCAATTATACACCGTTCCGGTGAAATTGCGGTCTTGCAGACGGCTCGATGAAATCGAAGCTGGCGTTTGTGCGCCAGCCCGATTCCATCCCAAGGAA
>ERZ650918.1775-NODE-1775-length-16999-cov-6.944346_pt1 | contig 16999 bp, 10 predicted proteins | sample MGYA00514758_ERZ650918 | MGnify/ENA metagenome assembly ERZ650918 | reverse complement strand
ATTTGTAACCGATGTTCACAACTACTTCACGCTTGTTCATTGCGATTACGGTTCCGTCAACAACCTCACGGTCGTTCACTTTGTTAAGCGTACCGTCGTAAGCTTTTTCAAGTTCATCGTGGCTAACGTTGGTTACTGTTTCGCCATTTTCATAAGCATCCCAGTTGAAATCTTCAATAGGAGCTACGTTCTTTAAGTTTTCCATTAATAAATAAATTGTTTAATACTTTAATTAAATAAGACATTATATTATCTCTAAATCGGGCGCAAAGGTAGAAATATTTTCTTGATTGACAAAAGAATGGCTGAATAAAAGATGCTTGTATCCGTATTTTTTGTAATATTGCAAGTCTTAATATATACAGTTTTTGCCATGGACGAGAGATTGGACAAAGTCAAGGTACAGTTCAGCTATTTGCCGCTCATTAATTTTGCGATACAACAAAACAGTGCACCGGTCATTCATCAGCTTTCTATAGAGAACGCAACATCTGCCCCGCTAAAGGACATACAAGTACAAATCACGGCTGAACCCGCTTTCGGCAATGCTGTCCCGACAGTTATCGAGCTGATTCCGGCACATGGCACGGTATCTTTGCAGCCCCTTTCTCTCACGTTATCGGCCAATTACTTCACGCAACTGACCGAGCGTTTGTCCGGTAGCCTGAAGATAGAAATCACTTCCGAAGCATCGCTGATATTTACGCAGACCTACCCTATCGACATTTTGGCTTATGACCAATGGGGCGGACTCAATGTGCTTCCTGAAATGCTGGCTGCCTTTATCACTCCCAATCACACCGCCATCTTACCTATTATAAAAAGAGCGGCTGCTATTTTGGGGCAATGGACGGACAGCCCGTCTCTTGACGAATATCAGAGCCGCAACCCGGACAGGGTGAGAAAGCAGATGGCTGCCATTTATACCGCCATTTCCGAACAGCAGATTATATACAGCACCATTCCCGCTAGTTTCGAAGAATACGGGCAACGTGTCCGGTTGGCTGACTCCGTGATGGCCCAGAAATTGGGAACTTGTCTCGATATGTCCCTGCTCTATGCTTCGTGCCTGGAAGCTATCGGGCTGAACCCGCTTATCATCATCACTCAAGGGCACGCTTTCGCAGGAGCGTGGCTAGTGCCGGAAACGTTTCCCGATCCCACCGTGGACGACGTTTCTTTATTAACCAAAAGAACGGCCGAAGGAATCTACGACATCACTTTGGTGGAGACGACCTGCATGAACATGGGACACCAGTCCGACTTCGACAACGCTGTGAAGAAAGCGAACGGCAAGCTGACGGACGGAAGTAATTTCATGCTTGCAATAGATGTGAAGAGAGCAAGACATTCGGGGATTCGTCCCATCCCTCAACGCATATTGCATGGACAGACATGGGAAATAGAAGAGAATGAACCTGTTGTCCCAAAGAATACAGTGCATGCCACCCCGCAAAGTATTAATCCTTATGATTTATCGGGCACCGAAACGCAGACTGTCATTACCAAACAGCTATTGTGGGAAAGACGTTTGCTCGATTTAAGCCTGCGCAATAATCTGCTGAACATCCGTATTACTAAAAATACACTCCAACTTATTCCGGCAAATCTCGCCTGCCTGGAAGATGCTTTGGCTGAAGGAGAAGAGTTCCGTATCCTTCACCACCCTGCCGGTTGGGAAAGTCCGGCTATGGAGTTCGGTATCTATTCATCCGTTCCCGAATCCAATCCGATAGTCGATTTCATCAATTCGGAACTTTCACAGAAAAGATTACGTTTTTACTTGTCCGAGAATGATTTAGGCAAAGCATTGACTCATCTCTACCGTTCTTCGCGTACATCTATCGAGGAGAATGGAGCTAATACGCTGTATCTTGCCCTTGGATTGCTGAAATGGTATGAGACTCCTTCCAGCGAACGTCCCCGCTATGCGCCAATACTATTACTACCGGTCGAAATCATCCGCAAATCAGCAGCTAAGGGATATGTAATCCGTTCCCGTGAAGAGGAGACAATGATGAATATTACTTTACTGGAGATGCTCCGCCAAAACTTTGGAATCAGCGTGCCCGGATTAGACCCATTGCCTTCCGACGAAAGTGGCGTAAACGTGAAATTAATCTACTCTATCATCCGAAACAGCATCAAGAACCAGCGCAAATGGGACGTTGAAGAACAAGCTATCCTTGGCATCTTTTCCTTCAATAAGTTTATCATGTGGAATGACATTCATAATAATGCCCACAAACTGGTTCAGAATAAAATCGTATCGAGCCTCATCAACGGAAAGATTGAATGGGAAGCCGCCACGGAAGAAATAGATGCTACTTACATGGACAAGCAACTGTCTCCTGCCGATATTGTACTGCCTATCATCGCCGATTCTTCGCAACTGGAAGCCATATACGAAGCGGTACACGACAAGACATTTATCCTGCACGGCCCACCGGGAACAGGAAAGTCGCAAACGATTACCAATATTATCGCCAATGCTCTTTATAAAGGAAAACGGGTATTGTTTGTAGCGGAAAAGATGGCTGCCCTTTCCGTTGTCCAAAACAGACTGGCTGCCATCGGCCTTGCTCCGTTCTGCCTGGAAATTCATTCCAATAAGACAAAGAAATCTGCGGTTATTTCACAACTGAAAGAGACGACCGGAATTATCAGGAAGACACCGCCCGAAGAATTCAAGAAGGAAGCGGAACGCTTGTTGAACCTGCGGGCGGAATTGAATAAATATATCGAAGCTCTGCATAAAGAGTACCCGTTCGGAGTTTCATTATATGATGCGATTATTCATTATCAATCGTTGGATGCCGAGCCTTGTTTCAATATTCCTCAAAGCTATCTGGAGAAATTGGATAAAGATACGTTTACGCAATGGGAAGATGCCGTTGAATCTTTGGTAAGAACGGCCAATGCGTGCGGGCATCCGCATCAACACCCGTTGACGGGTATCTCCATTACAGAATATTCATCTGCCGGAAAAGACGAAGCCGCCGGAACGCTCACCGAATTTATCGATTTGCTGAAGGCTATCCAACAGAAACTGGTTACATTCTCCGCACTTCTGAAAGATACGGAGATGCATCCCACACGTACAGACTTTCAGACGATTGCGAATATTATCCGAAGAATACTCGATATTCCCGAACTTACTCCCGGTTTATTGACTCTGCCATTGTTGAATGAAACTCTTGATGAATATCGTGAAATAGTGAATCATGGTCGTAAACGTGACGAATCAAGAAAAGCTATCGAAACTGGATTTACAAAAGAAATCCTACAAGTGAATGCCGGGACCATGCTAGCCGAATGGAACCGGGTATCCGCCCAATGGTTTCTTCCGAGATATTTCGGACAGAGAAAAATAAAGAAGGCTCTCCATATCTATGCCCTGAAAGCCATTGAACCGGATGCTATCCAACCTTTACTTCATCAGATTATTCAATATCAGGAAGAGAACAAAGCCGTTCAGAAATATGCAAGCCAACTGCCGTCCCTGTTCGGACGATTCGGAAAGAATGAAGACTGGAATACCATTGAGCAGATTATCAATGACATGATTTCCCTTCATTCGCATCTGCTGAACTATTCGAAAGACATAGCCAAAGTTTCACAAATCAAACAGAATCTGTCTGCACAACTGGCTGAAGGCATACAGACATTCAGAGATATTCATGCCCAGTCTCTCAATGAAATCTATCAGTATTCGGATACACTCGCGAATATAGAGCACAGGCTTTCCGAAACGTTGGGCATATCCATAGCGGAACTCTATATCAATTCGGCTGACTGGATTCATACAGGCATATCAAAAGCTCAAACGTGGAAAGAAAATCTGGATAAACTCAAGGACTGGTATCAATGGCTGCAAACCTACCGGACGTTGGATAAACTTAACATCGGATTTATCGCAACGGAATATAAGGAGAAGAATATTCCTACTTCCCAACTTGCTGACAGCTTTTATAGAAGTTTTTACCAGTGCGCTATTCAGTATATCATTTCCAAGGAACCAACCCTGGAGTTGTTCAACGGCAAGATTTTCAATGATATAATAGCGAAGTACAAACAAGTATCCACTCAATTCGAAGAAACCACCAAGAAGGAATTATTTGCCAGGTTGGCTTCCAACATTCCATCTTTTACTCACGAAGCCATTCAAAGCTCCGAAGTCGGCATACTCCGAAAGAACATCCGGAACAATGCCCGTGGCATATCCATCCGTAAGTTGTTCGACCAAATTCCGACTTTGCTGTCGCGTATGTGTCCGTGTATGTTGATGAGTCCGCTTTCCGTAGCTCAGTTCATTGATACGGACGCGGATAAATTTGACCTGATAGTCTTTGACGAAGCATCGCAGATGCCGACTTATGAAGCCGTAGGCGCCATTGCCCGGGGTAACAATGTGATTATTGTAGGCGACCCGAAACAGATGCCGCCTACCAATTTTTTCTCTGTCAATACCGTTGACGAAGATAATATCGAGATGGAAGATTTGGAAAGTATTCTTGATGACTGCCTTGCTTTGTCTATTCCATCGAAGTATTTATTGTGGCATTATCGAAGCAAGCACGAGAGTCTTATCGCTTTCAGTAACTCCGAGTACTACGACAATAAACTGATGACTTTCCCGTCGCCCGATAATATTGAATCCAAGGTAAGGCTGGTGTCTATCAACGGGTATTATGACAAAGGTAAATCCCGTCAGAATCAAGCCGAAGCGCAAGCGGTGGTCGATGAAATAGAAAGAAGGTTGAGAAGCGAGGAATTAAGAAAGAAGAGTATTGGCGTCGTTACTTTCAGTATTGTTCAGCAAGCCTTAATAGAAGATTTATTGTCCGACCTCTTTATCTTCCACCCCGAACTGGAAACTTTGGCTTTGGAATGTGAAGAACCGCTATTTATCAAGAACCTGGAGAATGTGCAGGGAGATGAACGGGATGTGATTCTCTTTTCCGTGGGCTACGGCCCGGACGCCACAGGACGTGTCAGCATGAACTTCGGCCCGCTAAACCGGGCAGGTGGAGAAAGAAGGCTGAATGTGGCTGTTTCCCGCGCCCGGTATGAGATGATTATTTATTCTACCCTAAGGTCGGACATGATAGACTTGAACCGGACTTCTTCCATTGGTGTAGCCGGACTGAAACGCTTCCTTGAGTATGCGGAAAAAGGGACAAGAAATATAGTCAACAGTGCCGCTAATCCGCTATCGGACACATCAGCTTCTATCGAGAATATCATAGCTGATAAATTGCGTTCACTGGGATATACTGTACATACCGACATCGGATGCTCCGGTTATAAGATAGACATAGGAATAGTAGATACTCAAAACGGGTCTAATTATCAACTTGGCATTATCTGTGACGGAAAGAATTATCAGCGTACCAAGACTGCACGCGACCGGGAGATTGTTCAAAACAATGTTCTGAAAGCACTCGGCTGGACTATCTGTCGTATATGGACAATGGACTGGTGGGAAAAACCGGATGAAGTAATTGCATCCATACAGCAGGCAATCTCTCGAAAGAAAGAATCCGAAGCAAACGCGGAGACTGATACTGCGCAGACAAATACCACTCCGGCAACCATAACGGAAGAAAAACAAAACGAGAAGCCTGCTTCAACCCCCAAAAGGAGTACTAATGAAGTCTCATTACTTCTCAAAATGTCACCGACTGCTACTGAAAAGCAAACAGTTTCCACATTGGTTGCCCCAAGTAGACTACAGGATTATGAGTCCACCAAAGTCACTCCGGATAAATATCTGCCCGAAGATTTCTTTCTCCCGGAAAGTTATCCAGTCCTTACTTCCCAAATACAGAAAATAATAGAAAACGAAGCTCCGGTCAGCAAATCCCTGCTTTGCAAAAAGATTCTGTCCGAATGGGGAATCAGCCGTTTGGGGCCACGGATAGAAGCACATATAGAAACTGTGTTTAAGGCACTGAATACATATAATACAGAACACGACGGATATGTTTATTGTTGGAAAGACAAAGAACAGTGCAGTTCATATCTAGCTTACCGACCGGATTCCGACCGGGATGTAACTGATATATCTCCTGAAGAAATAGCCAACGCCATCCAGCAGATACTCACCGACTCCATCAGCCTGCCTATGGCAGATTTGATAAAAGCATGCGCACAGACTTTCGGTTTCCCCCGTATGGGTTCGACCATAGATGCCGCCATGCGGAGAGGTATCCGCGAAGCAGTGAAAAGAAATTATGCAAAAATGGAAAATGGACGGGTAACGATTGCCAATTAATACCGTTTAAGACTGATTAATAATGTTTCTCCAGACGTTTCAGGGCGATAATAGAATCGGATACATAAGTATTATCCGGTTCTATCGACCGCCAATAACAAAGTTCCCCGATCAGCCGTTTCAGATAGGCAGGGTCGTTTGAACCGATTCTACGTTGATGTTCCACCAATCCTTTTGTCAGGATGAAATAGACATTCTTCCGAATCTCCCGCTTTCTTGTTTTAGGAATCGTCAGCTTCACACCGGAACTGACAGATACGCCTGTGATAATCTTCCTGTCATACTCATGCAGGAAACGGGTCTTTTTATGATTCGGTTCAAACTTCTCGTCACGGATTATCTGTTTAATCCGAGGGATTATCTGTTCTTTCGGGAACACATTGCCCGAGAAAGTCAGGTCATCGGCATAGCGGGTATATGTCAACCCGTACTCTGCTGCCAACGCCGCCAATTTCTTATCCATCTCATAGCCGACAATATTACTCAATGCAGGACTCGTAGGAGCTCCCTGCGGTAAACTATTATGCAGGCAACATAATGTTCTAAAGACTTTCGCCACATTTGCCGGATAACCCATCTTCTCGAATGTCGCCTTCACCCTCGGGCTTCGTATAGAAAAGAAAAAATCATGAATATCCATTTTCAACACATACCGCTTTCCCAAATGAGGACTGGCATTGTCAACTACCGAGCGTCCGCATCGGAATCCGACTGCTACCGGATGGATGGTAGTCACCGATGATAAGATTCGGGAGTTAATAGTTGTTTGGATAGATTGGAGTTCTTTGAGCGGAGCAGAAATCATACGATATCCACCCCTTCTTTTCCTCACCCAAAACTCATGGTAATGGGTAGGGATATTTTCAAGTATTTCTTTCAGTCTGTTTGCTTCCACACCCAACAGGCTGGCGCACCAAACGACCGATTCATCATCAAACTTAGGCACATACGGAGATTGCGGAGCGGTAACCCCTAAAGCTCGTTGAAGCCAAGCGCCATGCCCGGATTCAGACTTGGAAGCACTTTCTTCCTTCCCACCACTAGCTGTCGCTTTCCACCTTTTATACCCCTCCTGTTTCCTGCTTGAAGAAATCATCTTATAAATCAGGAAACCGGTGATTATAAGTATTGTTATTAAAATACCGTCCATTTTGTATCATGTATATAAAGAAAGAGAGAAGAGGATGAGTTATTTACTAAAATAAATTTAAGGTATTTATACCTAAGAATTTATTTTCTAGGAAAATACCTGTGCTTATGAGGCGACTACACCTCTTTTGTGCTAAATTTTGCCCTCATCCTCTTCTACACAAAGATAGAAAATTCTTTCGATTTACGCAAAAAGAATGTCAAAAACTATCGGTTGAACAACTCAAATGTAAATTTGCAGCCTATTCCGCCGAAATTCCAATTCTCACTGCTCACAAAAACTCCGACATCAAAAATATGTGTGCCAATGCCGTATCCTACTTCCAGATAAGGCTGAAGATGGGGCATGGAGAGGGCACTAACATAAATTCGCTCATTCTGTACATAACGCGTATATTTCATCAAATGCTTCAGTATAAGGAATGGCGCTTCATAAGTGAAATGCCCGCGTACATAACGGCGGGAAGAGTTATACCAACGTCCGTCAAGCACTTGAAACACTCCACCGATTTCATCGTTCCATCCCACGGGAAGATTGCGACGGGAGAAGTTGGCGAAATCCACGAAATACAATTCATCCTGATTGGTGAACGCGCCAAATCCGAAACGATAATAGATGTTGCGCATCAGCCCCAGCCGGATTTGATGTTGAAGGTCGAACTCTATCCTTTCATATTCGCCTGTGCTTTTGAATACTCCTTTGATGCCTCGTTCGTAATCGACCGAGAAAGTAGGATATAAGGAACGGAGATTTATTTTTCGTTTCCCGTTCATATAATAGTAGAGTCCCGGTGTCCATTCCACCCGGATACGGGGAGCGAAACTGATATAGGTATTCTTGAATTTCTCCATAAATTCAGGGGGTGGCATCGGATAGTCACCGGTTATCACGAAGCGGGAAGGCTCTACGGCCGTTCTCTTATGGGCGGAGAAACCCAGACTTATATCCAAACCATTGACTACCTCTACGGTATGGCGAAAATTAAAATACAAGTCTTTGAAATAATCAAGATGAATCAAATCGAAATTGAAGATGCTGTCCGGCATGGCTTTCAACTCATCCAACACCTTACTGCTATAAATGCGGTTACCGTTACCCACATTCAGACGGAAGAATCCACGCTTCTGCGGCCAATACTCAAAATCAGCATTCAACGACCAGTAGAATTCCTTACGCGTGAAATTATATCCGAGTTTAGGTACAACGCGAAGCAGTTTGTCTCCTCTGAAAAGACGGTTGTAACGAAAATCCTGCCGATAAGACAAACCGTTGCTTCCACTATAACTGAACAGAAGCGGATTTATAAACGGAGAGAAACGGACACTTCCGATATTGGAAAGATTGAACTTATAATCTTCCACCATCAGGTCGCCCATTGTTCCCCAAAAAGCCTGGCTCTTGGATGGCTTCTGTATAGTAGCCGTATCACGTCTCAGCCGATAATCATGGTACAATTTCTTCTCACTTTCATTCAAAGGGATAGGTCGCATGATGGCAAAGGTTGAAGCATCTGTCTTATAGGCATTCGTGTCGCATTGCAAAGAGAAAGATTCCGAGAGATTATAATTCGTCTTCTCTTTCTTACGCACTTTCTTTTCTTTTAGTTCGATGGATTTATAATCCAAAGAAGCAGTATAGTTGCCATCAACCTTATTTCCGAGGAATTTAAAAAGAGCTTCCACATCATAACGTACAGGCAGAAATTCATTTTTCTTGCCTACGTCTCCCATCTTAATCCAGCAGGTGAAAGTTATCAGTTCCGACCGTCCCGAAAAACGTATTTCACGGACACTCCAGACATTACTGCTGACAATCATATATCCGCCTACAAGTTGGTCACTCTTTGTCCGTGGAATAAAACGTACCCGATAATCAAGATTATTCGGATCTCCCATCACACTGTCTATCCGGTATTTATAGTATTTCTGTCCGTTCTTGGCTAGTGGTGACAGCAACCGTTCGTCATTCAGCAGGGAAGAGGAGTAAATGTTTACATTAAAATATTCGAGCAAACCCGGCAACCCTCTGTTTCCCCTCACTGTTCCCTGCGATGCTTTTACTTTTTGGTCGTAGATATTGGGAGCGGTATAATGAAGGTCACTGTAAGTTTCGAGCAGATACTCGCGTACGCCCTTTTGCAAACGGAACATAGAAGGTACATAGCGAAGGATAAAATTCTTTTTCTGAATATCCATCTTACCCTTTATATATAGGTTAGCACGATAGTCACTGACTATCGTTTCATATAAAGGCGCGAAGGTCATGACACGTTCAATGATGGAATCGGCAGAAATACTTTTATGCGTATAAGGATTCATTATATAGTTACTGGCTGCCCCCTTTAAAGTAAAAGAGAACATACATAGTATGCATCCTATCAGTATTTTATCTCTCAATCGTCGTATCTCCTTCATTAACGTAGGCAAATATAAAAAAGAATATCGAAAAGCAAGGGGATTGGGGTACTAAAAAGAGTTATTAAGGAAATCCTGTTATAAAAAGAAAAGGGAGTATCCGACATTACAGATAATCCCTCTCCCGCATACATTACCATACCTACTACAGGAAATAAAAGACAGTAAATTAAATATCATTCAAAGAATTTTCATCATCTTCTTTCTCCTTTATCTTCACATTTATTTTATCTTCATATCTAATCTGAATCTGTCCATACTGATTAATATGTACTATAATCCCTCCTTTGTCAAGTGTCCAAAAGCTTATATAATTACATTTTTCTTTACGTAAAGCTTGCAATTCATATCCATCACCTTCATAATATGGTGAAGAGAAAAACTCAAAATGATCTTTAGGCTCTCCATACTTCTTTTTAAAAAGTTCCACCATCTCATTATAATCACTTTTCAAAGACGTCCATGATTCCTGTTCTGAATAGTACACACTAACCTTCCATACAGTCTTCGTTTTAGGAGAAGAGAGGATTAATACTTCTACCCATTTGCCTGTAAACAAGCCTTTCATTAAAGCTACATGATCTCTTGGATATTTTTTTAGAGAAAAACCATTTTTCTCCATTTTCTCCACAAAAGAAGACAAACTCCCTTCTAAAGTTATTCCCTTAAATTCAATATGAGAATCCTGAGAATAAATATTATTCGCTATAAATAGAACAAAAAACAGAATAAATATCTTTTTCATAACTATATATTGATATTATTGTCTATAGATACCTCAAATAGCACTTTTCCAGCCCTTTAATCAAAAATCATCTTCTATTGAAATAAACTTATTATATTGAGTTAATATTGTATTGAACTCAGCCCGCAATTCATCCATCATTTCAATCGCCTTTTTCTTAGAAATTCCACGCCCCATTTTTTTAGTATCAGGAACATTATCTCCTGTAAAATATGGAATTAAAGGCACGCTATACACCTTACCAGCACCAGTTTGTTCGGCTGAAACACAATTAATATCGTATATTTCTATTTTATATTTGTTATCTTTAAACCTAAACTTTGTCAAATACTCATACTTATATATACATTTCAGTCCCATCCCCACGCTAATGGAAAATTCTTTTTCCGTTTTAACTTGTATTACTCCATTATCTTTATCTTCAAGAACTCTGCACACATAAACTAATAGGCAAAACAGTCAAAAGAAAAAGAAAAATTTTATTCATAATCATACCTTTAATATTTAGAAATTCATTAAATAATAAATTAACTTATATAGAAAAATCATTCTATTCTCTTATAAGTTCCACTTTCCTGACCATTGGTTATTTTCAGGACATCTTTTGAGAATAAACATTCCCATACCCTTTCCTGCCCGTTAAGTTTGTTTCCACCATCAGAATAAGTGATTACAATATTAATATTGTTAGCTGATATTTTATAGGTAAATAAATAATTGGTTGCAAAATCAGCTCCGTTGAGAAGTGCGTAATATCCAGTTCCATCATTCTCGAATTTCAGGTATTTATGAACACTTTCCGTACCTGTAGACCATGTTCCTATTATTTCTTCAGAGTTTAAATCAATCCAGTCATCATCAGAAGAAGAGCAACCACCCAAACCCAATAGGATTGTAAATAACAGAATTAACACAAAATATAAATTCTTTTTCATCTTATATAAATATTTAGTTTACTATATCGTTTGTGCTTTAGTAGCAAAATCTCAAAAAGAAATAAGATTATCGCATTTTGTTATATATACATTAGACAATAAACAAAGAGATTGTTAACAATGAGAAAAATTTATTTTCAATATGATAGTGGAGACATTCAGAGATGGTTTACTGTTATCTTCATTGATACTATTGCATCCATATAAAAATGATAATACTAGTAAGAAAAATAAAACTGTCTTCATATTGTCTGTTTTTAATCTGTGAATGATATTGCAAAGTAACGTACTTCTTTACATATAATCAAACTTTTTACTATTTTTTTTCAGAAAAACTCTCTTTCCTTTGCCGCACAATATCTTTTTTCTACCTTTGCAATATTATAAACGACAAGATGTTTTTACCAATTCATAAGGAAGAATTAATCACTTCGACTGCATCAATTAATAATTCCCCCTTATCCTTTAGCAATTTCATCCGCTTGAATTAATCTGTTGCACTTGGGCAACCGTTCGGATACACTTGTGTAACAGTCTAGTTACACTTGTCCATTCCGGTGAATGCCCAACTGCAAACAAATAGTGATAATCTAAAAGGAATTATTATGAGCATACTTTACAAGACAACCCGCTTTGCGGATACTTTCAGTGGTGACAAAGAAACAAATGTACGGGTGCAGCTATTATCATGGGATACGCTGAATACCAAAGCCTTTGTAGAATATCTGGCTTTCAAGAACAACATTTCCAAAGGAGATGCATACAAAAATCTCAGCATGGTATTGGAAGGCATAGAGGCTATTCTGAAAAATGGCAATATTCTCAATTTGGATGATTTCGGCAGTTTCTCCCTTAACGGCAGTTTCTGCGAAGACAAGGAACCCGGTGAAAACCATCGGGCGGAATCCATAGAGGTGAAGAACGTTGTGTTCAAGGCTGAAAAGCACTTGAAGAAACGGATAGCCGCGGCAGGATTTGAGAAGTATAACCCTGAAAGACATAACAAACGAAAGTACTAGAACGACATGGAATACGACAGAACTTACTCCATCCGAAAAGGTGAATACTTCGCGGATGCACTGAAACGCGCCGGTAAAGACTTTATCCCGACCAATTGTATCATCAACAAGTTACTGCCCGGACTGGGAGCTACGCATTGTGAACTGACAGCACCGCGGAAATCTATCATTATCGAGCCTAATGTGCCTGTTATCGAGTCGAAAGCAAAGAAACATAAGAATGCACTGGCTGTCTATAAAGGGGTGACTATCCGAAAAGTGGCTGATTTCCTGGAAGAAAACCGTGACAAGCATTACAAGCTGTTGACCACTCCCGAAGGTTTCACGAAAATCAAGGAAGCGATGCAAGCGGTGGGGATAGATATGTACACAGAATGCTTTATCTTGTTTGATGAATGTGAGAAGTTAGTGCAGGACGTGCATTACCGTGATTCCATCCGCGAACCGATGAACGATTTCTTCCGTTTTCAAAACAAGGCATTGATTTCCGCCACTCCTATCATACCCGAAAAGGACAATCGTTTCGACGGCTTTATGCGGGTATTGATTCAGCCTGACTATGCATACCGCCAAAAGCTGAAACTTATCACTACGAATAATGTACTGGAAACATTGCAGGAAGTAATTGACGCCAAGCGGGGAACAGTCTGTATCTTCTGCAACAGTATCGACTCGATAGACAGCTTTTACAGGTTGATACCCGAATTGAGTAACGCCTGTACTTTTTGCAGCGAGGACGGACAGTACAAACTATGGAAAGGCAACCGACGCAAGAAATCAATGATGATTACCGAACTGGAACGTTACAACTTCTTCACTTCACGTTTCTATTCGGCAGTAGATATCGTGTGCAAGAATCCCCCGCACGTGATTTTTGTCAGCGATTTATACGGTGCCGCACAATCCGTCATCGACCCGGCTACCGAAGCTATCCAAATCATCGGACGTTTCCGCGGCGGAGTAAATAGTGTGACACATATTGCTTCTATCCGTCCGGAACTGGAATGTATGTCTGCACCGGAAATTGACCACTGGATTCAGGGAGCATCCACCGTCTTCAACGGATGGAAGGTGCAACTGGCACGGACATCGAATATAGGAGAACGGACATTATTGCAGGAAGCTATCGGAGAAAATTCCTATCTTCCTTATCTGGACGAGAACGGAAAACCCGACCCGTTTCTGATAGCCAACTTCTATGAGAAGGAACAAGTGAAACGGCTATATACCTCTGCTGATTTATTGTGTAATGCCTATCAGCAAACCAGCTATTTTGAATTCTCACACGAAGAACGCCTTATGCCGGTTTCAGATAATGAGCGCATGGCTATCCAACATCGTCTGGCTAAGAAAAAGCGAGCGGAGCTTATCGTCCGTAAATTGGAAGAGATGGAAAAGATGATCAGAACTACCGATAGAAAACTACAAAAGCGTTATCAGCGTATGTTGGGAAATTTGATAACTTCTACTGCTGACAGATATATATACGATTGCTTTTGCCGGTTTGGTGGTGAATTTATCCGTGAATCCGACTATAATGAAAATAAGTTGCGTACAGCATTAAATGTCAGCAGCGAACAATCCATCAAGAAGTCGGGACAGATGAAAACCCGTATCCAACGCACTTTCCCCATAGGAAGTGAATTGTCGGTTCAGGAAGTAAAAAGTATGCTCAAACAGGTATATAAGAAAATGGGGCTGAACACCGGACGAGGTATCACGACTAAAGAACTAGAACAATATGCAGAGGTGGAAAATTATAGAAATCATGAAACCAGAACAATCAAAATACTGAAATTCAAATAATTAAAAGAAAAATGCAGTTTTTATTCCGAAAAAGATAAAAACTCCCTATTGATTTTTGCAAACTTATCTTAAAATCAGGCTATTTTTAAAGATAAGGCATTGATAATAAGCTCTGCGACATTTTTGTTTTTCCCCGTATAATACTTAGAATACAAACAAAAATGTCACAGAGAATTTTCCAAGTTATCTAAATGCCTTACTGATGTGACCTGTACAAAACTTATATGTTTACCAGTGTTTTTTACGTCAAGACCATAAAGTTCAGCCTTCCCCCTTAAGTCCGAAGGGGGCATACTCAAAAAAAACATCTTATTTTTCAAATTACCCCCTAAAAAATAGGGGTACTTTCAGAAAAAACATATAATTTTGCGCCATCAACCGATAAAAAGTAGACCATTTATGTCAAAAATGCGTTTTTTTGCCTTACAAGAGCTTTCCAACCGGAAACCTCTGGAAGTAACTGCTCCTTCCAACAAACTCTCTGATTATTATGGTAGCCACGTGTTTGACCGCAAGAAGATGCAGGAGTATCTTCCCAAAGAAGCCTATAAGGCTGTGACCGATGCTATCGAAAAAGGTACGCCTATCAACCGCGAAGTGGCAGACTTGATTGCCAACGGCATGAAAAGCTGGGCAAAGTCACTCAACGTTACACACTACACACATTGGTTTCAGCCTTTGACGGACGGAACAGCCGAAAAACATGACGGCTTTATCGAGTTCGGCGAAGACGGTGGAGTTATCGAACGCTTCTCCGGGAAATTACTTATCCAGCAGGAACCGGATGCTTCTTCTTTTCCGAACGGCGGCATCCGCAACACTTTCGAAGCACGCGGCTATACGGCATGGGATGTTTCTTCACCGGCATTTGTAGTAGATACGACTCTTTGTATCCCTACTATCTTTATTTCTTATACAGGCGAAGCACTGGACTACAAAACTCCGTTATTGAAAGCACTCGCTGCCGTGGATAAAGCGGCTACGGAAGTTTGCCAGTTGTTCGATAAGAACGTGACACGCGTATATACAAACCTGGGATGGGAACAGGAATATTTCCTTGTCGACTCTTCCTTATATAATGCACGCCCCGACCTCTGCCTGACAGGACGGACACTGATGGGACACTCTTCCGCCAAAGACCAACAGTTGGAAGACCACTATTTCGGCTCCATTCCTCCACGTGTCACCGCATTTATGAAAGAACTCGAAATTGAGTGTCACAAACTGGGTATTCCCGCCAAAACCCGTCATAACGAAGTAGCCCCCAACCAATTTGAGTTGGCCCCTATCTTCGAAAACTGCAACCTTGCCAACGACCACAACCAGCTTGTCATGGATTTGATGAAACGTATTGCAAGGAAACATCACTTCAATGTACTCCTACACGAAAAGCCATACAGCGGAGTAAACGGTTCGGGCAAGCACAACAACTGGTCGCTCTGCACCGACACCGGCATCAACTTGTTCGCCCCCGGAAAGAATCCGAAAGGAAACATGCTATTCCTCACTTTCCTGGTAAACGCCTTAATGATGGTTTATAAAAACCAGGATTTACTGCGTGCCTCCATCATGAGCGCCAGCAACAGCTACCGTTTGGGAGCCAACGAAGCTCCTCCTGCCATTCTCTCCTGCTTCCTGGGTTCACAACTATCGTCCACTCTCGACGAAATTGTCCGCCAGGTAGGAAACGAGAAAATGACACCGGAAGAAAAAACCACTCTTAAATTAGGTATCGGACGTATCCCCGAAATCCTACTGGATACTACCGACCGTAACCGCACCTCTCCTTTCGCATTCACCGGAAATCGTTTCGAGTTCCGTGCCGCAGGTTCGTCTTCCAACTGTGCCGCCTCCATGATTGCAATCAATGCCGCCATGGCAAATCAGTTGAACGAATTCCGCGCATCAGTAGAAAAACTGATGGAAGAAGGAGTAGGCAAAGATGAAGCCATCTTCCGCATACTGAAAGAAACGATTATCGCTTCCGAACCGATTCGTTTTGAGGGCGACGGTTATTCTGAAGAGTGGAAACAGGAAGCCGCACGCCGCGGACTGACTAACATCTGCCACGTACCGGAAGCCCTGATGCACTATATTGACAACCAATCCAAATCAGTGCTGATTGGCGAACGTATCTTCAACGAAACCGAATTGAACAGCCGTCTGGAAGTGGAACTGGAGAAATATACCATGAAGGTGCAAATCGAAGGCCGTGTACTGGGCGACCTCGCCATTAACCACATCGTACCGACTGCCGTTGCCTATCAGAACCGATTGCTCGAAAATCTTCGCGGACTGAAAGAAATATTCCCGGCTGAAGAATACGAAGTGTTGAGTGCCGACCGCAAAGAGCTGATCCGTGAAATTTCACACCGGGTCACTTCCATCAAAGTACTGGTTCGCGAAATGACCGAAGCACGAAAAGTAGCCAACCACATGGAGAACTACAAGGAAAGAGCATTTGCATACGAAGAAAAAGTACGCCCATACCTCGATCAAATCCGCGATCACATCGATCATTTGGAGATGGAAGTGGACGATGAAATATGGCCGTTACCCAAATACAGGGAACTGTTATTTACTAAATAAAATGCCTATAAGATTGCACGAAAGCTCCCACTTTTGTGCAATCTTTTTATAGATTCGTTCATTT
>ERZ650918.1772-NODE-1772-length-17024-cov-22.622017_pt1 | contig 17024 bp, 9 predicted proteins | sample MGYA00514758_ERZ650918 | MGnify/ENA metagenome assembly ERZ650918 | reverse complement strand
AAGTTGTCGGTTCGGATGTCAGCGCAAAAATAACCTTTGAGAATGCTCTTGATGTAACTGCTGTGGATTCATCAACGAGAAGTGCACAAACAAGATCTTCTTTGAAATTTATTACAAATGTAATTCCGAATGTATTAGGAACTTGGAATGTAAATACTGGTAGGCCTAATTATCTGGATGCTTCCAAAAAAATAAATGTGGATGCAACGCTTAAGAGTTATATAACGACATATTTTCCGGAAGGAAAGAATAATGTAGGAACTAATTTAGTCTCTGATGATGCTGATATTCTGATAAAAGAAGATGCGAATGTCGTTGTCAACTATTTCGGAGGAGATACAGGTGCGCAAAGTGTGTTTGCTTACTATTGTTATTCGGAAAATGCCAGTATTGATAAAATAAGACAAGCTGCAAAGCATGCATGTGTAATCTTCCCTAATGTACATAAAAGTAGTCTGGGTAATTATAGTGGGGTTGCGGTGAATTTGAAATATATTGATGAGACAGGCAGCTTTCCGGAAGAAGAACCGGAACGTATCCCAGCAGGTACAAAGATTGGTTTCCTAATTTGGAATGACGGTTGGAGAGGTGTTAAGGCTAATGGGAATATGTTCTACTCAACCAAATCTTTGAATAGTGACAAAATTTCTCACACTGCAATTTTTGCAGCAAAAAATAAAGCAGGTGATAGAGTGAATGTTATCACTATGGAAGACTGGAAAAACGGTGAAAATGACTATAATGATGTTGCTTTCGTTATCTCTTCTAATCCTATTGCTGCTATTGAAGTTCCGGATGTTCCTAATCCGGGTGATCGACAAGGAACAGAAAAGTATTCTGGAGTGCTTGGCTTTGAAGATAACTGGCCTGAACAAGGAGATTATGACTTGAATGATGTAGTCATGAAATATCAGTCAAGTGTTGATTATAATATAGATAATAAAGTTCTTAATATTATTGATAAGTTCACATTGGCTTGGACGGGAGCTAATTATAAAAACTCGTTTGCGTATGAGGTTCCTTTCGATTTGAGTAAAGCGTCCCAAGTAATAATCAATGGCGATGAAATTACTTCCTATTCAGGTAATGTGATAACATTATTCAAGGATGCTAAAGCTGAATTGGGAGTATCCAATGTGAATGCGGAGGATATGATTAATCAGAATATTCAAGAGAAGACATATACGGTATCCATACAATTTAATAACCCTACTCTTGATAAATCAGTGGTGGTAGCTCCTTATAACCCTTTTATAAAAGTATTCAACTCTGCCACAGAAGTCCATCTGACAGATCATAAGCCGACGACTGGTGCGAATAATCGTTTCCCTTCCGGAGCTGATATTTCTCGTGGTGATGTAGATGGTACCTATTTCATTTGCAAAGATGGTTTTCCGTTTGCAATTCATGTAGATGCTCGTTTGGACGCTTCTATTTTGAATTTAGATCTTAAAAAGGAGAATCAGCGCATTGATAAAACATATCCTAAATTTGCAGAATGGGCAAAAACGCGCGATCCGCAAATAAAATGGTGGAAATAGTTGGAGCGCATTAGAATAATCGACTATCTTTGAGGATGAAAAATTAAGAATAGTACTGATGTAAAATATTGTTTGTTTTGTTTGTGTTAAAAAAAGTGTGGTTTCGGGAGAAAGTGTGCTTTGTTAAAAGGAGGATTAAGTATTTAATCCTCCTTTTTAATGAATAACATCAACCTTTTATAGAAAGGATGCTTGGCAAGGGTGGAGGCATCTCCTAATATAACAAGTTTCATTCGTGCCCGCGTAATCGCTACATTCATTCTTCGCAAGTCATTTAGAAATCCGATTTGTCCGTCCTCGTTGGCACGTACGAGACTGATGAAAATAACGTCTCGCTCCTGTCCCTGAAAGCCGTCTACCGTATTCACGGTGATGAGGCTGCGGAAAGGGCGTAAAAAGCTGCTTCCTTTTATTTTTCCTCTCAAATATTGCACTTGTGCCTTGTATGGCGAAATCAGACCGAAATCAATTCTTTCATCCAGTATCCGTTCTTTGCCGATACGTTCGATGTAAGTTTCCAGTTCTTGCAGTAGTAGGTTGGCTTCCTGCTTATTGATGCGTCCGAAGCTTTCTCCTACAAAATCTTCGTGAAAGTCCATCTCTGAAGTATCGATCCAGTTCATGGGAGTGTCGAAATCAAGAATCCCCCGATAGCGTACTTCCGGAGCAGCTTCCAGTTCTCCGTGATAAAACCAGTCGGAGGGAAACTGCATGATGGTTTCATGCATTCTGTACTGTACTTTTAATAGAGAGACCGCGGAAGGTTTTTGTTGAACGACTTTTTCCATTAATGTATGATCCAATCCTCCACGGGAAGCTTCTATACATTTGATAGTCGGCGGAAGCTGACAATGATCTCCTGCAAGGATGACCCGGTCTGCTTTGCGGATAGCGATCCAGCAGGCAGCTTCGAGGGCTTGTGCAGCTTCGTCGATGAATAAAGTCGAAAAACGACGTCCGTTGAGCAGGCGGTGGTTGCTGCTGACTAGGGTAGAAGCAATCACACGGGCACTGTCGAAAAGATCGGCATTGATTTGTATTTCCAACTCCGTGGCACGGTCGCGGAGACGACTCATGCGATTACGCATTCCTTCCCGTTCAGAATAACTACCCCGGCGCATCCGGCTACCCATTTCGCGGATAGATTTACGGATTCCCCAAAGCTCCGGATAGGCAGGATGACTTTCAAACCGGCGTTCGTAGGTGGATGAAAGCATTTTGTCGTTGACTCGGGTTGGATTTCCGATGCGGAGCACGGGTACTCCCCGGTCTACCAGTTTCTCACAAATCCAGTCGACAGCCGTGTTGCTTTGCGCACAGACAAGCACTTGTGGTTCCCGGTGCAATGTTTCGTAAATCGCTTCGACAAGAGTCGTTGTCTTTCCGGTTCCCGGAGGACCGTGAACAATAGATACGTCACGCGTACATAGCACCTTGTTGACTGCTGTTTCCTGTGTACTGTTCAGCCATGGAAAGCGGACAGGATATAATTCGCGGAATCCCGGCTTTTGGGTACCCAGCAAAATGTCGCGCAGTTCCGCCAGGCGGTTGTCCTTGGCGCGTATCGTGTCTTCCAGTGCCTCGAACATGGCCCGGTACGATGTTTCGTCAAAATAAAGTTGTACCCCCAGTATACCGTCAGTTTGCAGTTCCGCTAAAGCTCCCGCTCCGGGGAGTACTACGACCATTCGTTCTTCGTCGGCAAAGCTGACGGTAGCGATGAAATCCATATACTTCACTTTTCCTTCGAATGACTGGTGGAAAAAGCAAACAGGACGGCCGAACTCAAAGGAATGCTCTATTTCTTTATTTTCGGTCCGTGTAATATCTATTACAAGCTGATTCAGCGAATTGTAGTAACTTCGGCCAAGAGAGACAGGATACCAGCAGAGACCGCGCTTCACTTTACGGGCAACGCCCATTGTTTCGGTCTGCCGCTTAAATTCTTCCTTCTCATATTCATACTCCATCCGCAGGAGGAGTTGCTGCTGCTGAAGGTCTATAATGGGACTTTTCGGATTATTACTCATAATAGGCGCAAAGGTAACAAATCTTCGTTCCGGGTAGAAAAAATATTTCATTTTGTTAAACATTACTCGAACGTCGTTCGTTATTTTAATAGATAGACTAAAAAAACAAAAAGCAATATGGTATATGATGTGACTATGTTAGAAGCTTTCTACGCTGCTTATAAAGGAAAGGTAGAACACGTACGGGCTATACTGAAACGCCCTTTGACGTTGGCCGAGAAGATTTTGTATGCTCATCTGTATGATGTAGCCGATTTGAAAGATTACAAACGGGGGGAGGATTATGTGAATTTCCGTCCCGACCGTGTGGCTATGCAGGATGCAACTGCGCAGATGGCTTTGCTTCAATTTATGAATGCAGGTAAGGATCAGGTGGCTGTGCCTTCGACAGTGCATTGCGATCACTTGATACAGGCGTATAAAGGTGCAAAGGCGGATATTGCTACGGCAAGACTGACCAATGAAGAAGTATACGACTTCCTCCGTGATGTATCTTCCCGTTATGGCATCGGCTTCTGGAAACCGGGAGCAGGAATTATCCATCAGGTAGTGCTCGAAAACTATGCTTTCCCCGGCGGTATGATGGTGGGAACAGACTCTCATACGCCTAATGCAGGCGGACTGGGCATGGTGGCTATCGGTGTCGGTGGAGCGGATGCCGTGGATGTGATGACAGGAATGGAATGGGAGCTGAAAATGCCGAAGATTATCGGTGTCCGTCTGACCGGAAAACTAAGCGGTTGGACCTCTCCGAAAGATGTAATCCTGAAATTGGCCGGCATCCTTACCGTAAAAGGAGGAACGAATGCTATTATCGAATATTTTGGTCCCGGAACCGAATCCCTTTCTGCTACCGGGAAAGCCACCATTTGCAATATGGGTGCCGAAGTTGGAGCTACTACCTCTTTATTCCCCTTTGACGGACGCATGGCTACTTATTTGAGAGCTACCGGAAGAGATTGTGTAGTTGATTGGGCTGAATCTGTTGATGCAGATCTTCGTGCAGACGACATTGTGACCGACGAACCATCCAACTATTACGACCGTGTGATTGAAATAGATTTGTCAGAACTCGAACCTTATATAAACGGGCCGTTTACACCGGATGCCGCTACTCCCATCTCTGAATTTGCAGAAAAAGTGTTATTGAACGGCTACCCCCGTAAAATGGAGGTGGGCTTGATAGGTTCATGTACCAATTCTTCTTATCAGGATTTGAGCCGTGCAGCTTCTCTGGCAAAGCAAGTGACAGAAAAGAATTTGAGCGTCGCTTCTCCGCTGATTGTCAATCCGGGTTCGGAGCAAATCCGGGCTACTGCCGAAAGAGACGGTATGATTGAAGCTTTTGAACGGCTGGGAGCCACGATTATGGCAAATGCCTGTGGACCTTGTATCGGTCAGTGGAAACGTCAGACGGACGATCCGACACGAAAAAACTCAATCGTCACCTCTTTCAATCGTAATTTTGCCAAACGCGCTGACGGTAATCCCAACACATACGCGTTTGTAGCTTCTCCGGAACTAACGATGGCGTTAACAATAGCCGGTGATCTCTGTTTCAACCCGTTGAAAGACAGACTGGTGAATCATAACGGAGAAAAAGTGAAACTCTCCGAGCCTGTAGGAGATGAACTCCCCTTGAAAGGTTTTGAACAGGGAAATGAAGGGTATATTGCCCCGCACGGAGCAAAAACGGAAATCAGGGTAAAACCGGATTCCCAACGTCTTCAGCTTCTGACTCCTTTCCCGGCATGGGACGGACAGGACTTGCTGAACATGCCTTTATTGATTAAAGCACAGGGAAAATGTACTACCGACCATATCTCTATGGCAGGTCCGTGGCTCCGCTTCCGGGGGCATTTGGAGAATATTTCCGACAATATGCTGATGGGAGCTGTCAATGCTTTCAATGGTGAAACGAACTGTGTTTGGAATCGTTCGACAAATACTTATGGAACAGTTTCCGGTACGGCAAAGATGTATAAATCCGAAGGTATTCCGTCTATTGTTGTTGCCGAGGAGAATTATGGAGAAGGTTCCAGCCGTGAACATGCAGCCATGGAACCACGCTTCCTCAATGTACGTGTCATTTTGGCTAAGAGTTTTGCCCGTATCCACGAAACAAATCTGAAAAAACAAGGAATGCTTGCTCTTACTTTTGTAGATAAAGCAGACTATGACAAGATTCGGGAACACGATCTTCTGTCCGTATCAGGCTTAGTCCATTTCGCACCGGGGCGCAATCTGACGATTATTCTTCATCACGAAGACGGAACGAAAGAAAGTTTTGAAGTGCAACATACCTATAATGAACAGCAGATAGCCTGGTTCCGTGCCGGTTCTGCCTTAAATGCAAGATAAAAAATGAGCAAAATAACTATGCAAACAGATGGTACGCTGTTGGTACCCGATGTGCCTACCGTACCTTATATTACCGGCGATGGAGTAGGAGCCGAAGTAACTCCTGCCATGCAAGCCGTAGTGGACGCAGCTATCCGGAAAGCATACGGCGGCAAACGTCGGATCGAATGGAAAGAAGTGTTGGCGGGAGAACGTGCCTTCAACGCGACTGGTTCCTGGTTGCCGGATGAAACAATGGAAACCTTTCAGGAATACCTGGTAGGAATCAAAGGTCCGTTGACAACTCCTGTCGGAGGTGGAATCCGTTCGTTGAACGTAGCACTGCGTCAGACACTTGATTTATACGTCTGTCTTCGTCCGGTTCGTTGGTATCAGGGAGTACAGTCGCCTGTCAAATCACCGGAGAAAGTGAACATGTGTGTGTTCCGTGAAAATACGGAAGATATTTATGCAGGTATCGAATGGGAAGCCGGAACTCCGGAAGCTGAAAAGTTCTATCAATTCCTGAAAGACGAAATGGGCGTGACAAAAGTCCGTTTCCCGGAAACCTCTTCTTTCGGTGTGAAACCTGTATCACGTGAGGGCACGGAGCGTCTTGTACGTGCTGCCTGCCAGTATGCGCTCGACCATCATTTGCCTTCCGTAACACTGGTGCATAAAGGGAATATTATGAAGTTTACCGAAGGTGGTTTCAAAAAATGGGGCTACGAACTGGCGCAACGTGAATTTGGCGATGCCTTGGCAGATGGCAGACTGGTGATAAAAGATTGCATTGCGGATGCTTTCTTGCAAAATACACTCCTGATTCCCGAAGAATATTCCGTAATAGCCACCTTAAACCTCAACGGAGACTACGTATCCGACCAACTGGCGGCCATGGTAGGCGGTATCGGTATCGCTCCGGGAGCAAATATCAACTACCAGACAGGTCATGCCATCTTTGAAGCGACTCACGGAACAGCCCCCAATATTGCGGGAAAAGATGTGGTGAACCCTTGTTCTATTATCCTTTCGGCAGTAATGATGCTCGAATATTTTGACTGGAAAGAAGCGGCTGCTCTGATAGAGAAAGCCTTGGAACAAAGCTTCTTGGACGCTCGCGCTACACACGATTTAGCCCGTTTTATGCCGAATGGAACCTCCCTCTCTACTTCCGCTTTCACTCGTGAGATCGTGGAAAGAATTGAAAAACAAAAGTAACGAATAAAAAACGAAGAAAGATGAAAAAAGAGTACTTGATTTACAAGCTTTCCGAGGAAATGAAGGAAGCTACCCGGATTGATACAGAATTGTTCTCCAAGTTTGATGTGAAGCGCGGATTGCGTAATGAAGACGGCACAGGTGTATTGGTAGGTTTAACCAGAATCGGTAATGTAGTAGGATATGAACGTGTTCCGGGTGGTGGGTTGAAACCCATACCGGGAAAACTGTTCTATCGCGGTTATGATGTAGAAGATATTTCTCACGCTATAATCAAAGAGAAACGCTTTGGCTTCGAAGAAGTGGCTTACCTATTGCTTTCCGGACGTCTGCCGGATAAAGAAGAATTGCTTTCTTTCCGTGAGTTGATTAACGACAATATGCCGTTGGAACAGAAAACGAAAATGAACATCATCGAGTTGGAAGGAAACAACATCATGAATATTCTTTCACGCAGTGTATTGGAAATGTATCGTTTTGACGCAAATGCGGATGATACCTCCCGGGATAACCTGATGCGTCAGAGTATTGAACTGATTTCAAAGTTCCCTACTATCATCGCTTATGCTTATAATATGCTTCGTCATGCTACTTTCGGACGTTCTCTGCATATTCGCCATCCGCAGGAAAAGCTATCTATTGCCGAAAATTTCCTGTATATGCTGAAAAAAGACTATACCGAACTGGATGCACGCACCCTCGATTTGTTATTGATTCTTCAGGCAGAGCACGGTGGTGGTAATAACTCCACTTTCACCGTTCGCGTAACTTCTTCTACCGGAACAGATACTTATTCGGCCATCGCTGCTGGTATCGGTTCGCTGAAAGGCCCGCTTCACGGAGGTGCCAATATTCAGGTTGCCGACATGTTCCAGCACCTGAAGGAAAATATCAAAGACTGGACAAGTGTAGATGAGATAGACACTTATTACACCCGAATGTTGAACAAAGAAGTGTATAACAAAACCGGATTGATCTATGGTATCGGACATGCCGTTTATACCATCTCCGACCCTCGTGCTCTTCTATTGAAAGAACTGGCTCGCGACCTTGCCCGTGAAAAAGGCAGAGAAAGCGAATTTGCTTTCCTCGAACTGTTGGAAGAACGTGCCATAGCTACTTTCGGACGGGTTAAAAACAACGGAAAGACAGTGTCCAGCAATATCGACTTCTATTCGGGCTTCGTGTATGAAATGATCGGTTTGCCGCAGGAAATCTTCACCCCATTGTTTGCCATGGCACGTATCGTAGGCTGGTGTGCACACCGCAATGAAGAATTGACCTTCGACGGTAAACGGATTATCCGCCCGGCTTATAAAAATGTACTTGATGATTTGGCTTATATCCCAATTAAGAAACGCTGATAAGAACAAATCCTTTTATTGAATAGATAAGTAATCCCGGATGTGTGCCCGATCATTTCAGAAGCACATCCGGGAAATTTTACATTTTCTCCTTTTTTATGTTCGTAAAAGAATGTACTTCAGATTCTTTCTATTTTTTGTATCGTCATTTATCTCATTTTTGTTATTTTTGCGTGTTATAAAATAGATCGGTATGAGTATAGATACTTTTAATCTGTTTCTGGGGGTGATGAGCCTAATTGCTTTGTTTGTTTTTATCGCCCTTTACTTTGTGAAAGCCGGATATGGTATTTTCCGCACAGCATCGTGGGGCGTAGCTATCTCCAATAAACTAGCCTGGATATTGATGGAAGCTCCGGTTTTCGTGGTGATGTGCGTGATGTGGATCTATTCCGAACGTCGGTTCGAGCCGGTGATTTTCACTTTCTTCCTCTTCTTTCAAATTCACTATTTTCAGCGTGCTTTCATCTTCCCTTTACTATTGAAAGGGAAAAGTAAGATGCCACTGGCAATCATGTCGATGGGAGTTCTTTTTAATTTGCTGAATGGCTATATGCAAGGGAAATGGATTTTCTATCTTGCTCCCGAAACGATGTATCAATCCGGCTGGCTCACTTCACCGTGGTTTATTATCGGCACACTGCTCTTTTTCGCAGGTATGCTGTTGAACTGGCAGTCGGATTATATCATCCGTCATTTGCGCAAACCGGGAGACACCCGGCATTATCTGCCTCAAAAAGGAATGTACCGTTATGTCACTTCCGCCAACTATTTCGGTGAGATAGTAGAATGGGCAGGTTGGGCGATACTCACTTGTTCACTTTCCGGTCTGGTCTTCCTTTGGTGGACGATTGCTAACCTTGTTCCCCGTGCCAACGCCATTTGGTGCCGTTACCGCGAAGAATTCGGAGACGCAGTGGGAGAACGGAAACGAGTGTTCCCTTTCCTTTATTAGGAGCGTTTTTCATCATGACTTACGTATGACTTAAATAAAATATCAACTACTATGGAATCTAAACTTTTTAGCCCGGTCACCTTTGGCCCTTTGACGCTGCGGAATCGAACGATTCGTTCGGCAGCTTTTGAGAGCATGTGTCCGGAGAATACTCCCACGCAGATGTTGCTGGATTACCATCGGTCGGTAGCTGCGGGGGGAGTGGGTATGACAACAGTGGCTTATGCTGCCGTGACACAAAGCGGACTTTCTTTCGACCGTCAGTTGTGGTTGCGTCCGTCTATTATTCCCCGTTTACACGAACTGACAAAAGCCGTGCACGATGAAGGTGCCGCAGTAGGTATACAAATCGGGCATTGTGGAAATATGTCCCATAAAAATATATGTGGTGTCACTCCTATATCCGCATCTTCAGGCTTCAACCTCTATTCTCCTACGTTTGTGCGTGGAATGGAAAAAGAGGAGCTTCCGGAAATGGCGAAAGCGTATGGAAATGCAGTCAATCTGGCGAGGAAAGCCGGGTTTGACGCCGTTGAAGTACATGCGGGGCACGGCTATTTGATTAGTCAATTCCTGTCTCCCTACACCAATCATCGGAAAGATGAATATGGCGGTTCGCTCGAAAACCGGATGCGTTTTATGGATATGGTGATGGAAGAAGTGATGAAAGCGGCGGGCAATGATATGGCAGTTTTTGTAAAAATGAATATGCGCGACGGCTTCAAAGGAGGAATGGAGATAGACGAATCCATACAAGTGGCCAAACGTCTGTTGGAACTTGGCGCTCATGGATTGGTGTTGAGTGGTGGTTTTGTCAGCAAAGCGCCGATGTATGTAATGAGAGGTGCCATGCCGATTCGTTCGATGTCTTACTATATGAATTGTTGGTGGCTGAAATACGGAGTCCGTATGTTTGGCAAATGGATGATACCCTCTGTACCCTTCAAAGAGGCCTATTTCCTTGAAGATGCACTGAAATTCCGTGCGGCTCTTCCGGATGCGCCGTTGATTTATGTCGGTGGTCTTGTTTCCCGTCAGAAAATAGATGAAGTGCTCGATTTCGGTTTTGATGCCGTGCAGATGGCGAGAGCGTTACTGAACGAACCGGGATTCGTGAACCGGATGAAACAGGAGCAACAAGCACGCTGCAACTGTGGACACAGTAATTATTGCATAGGACGTATGTATACGATAGAAATGGCTTGTCATCAACATTTGAAAGAACAATTACCTTCCTCTTTACAAAAGGAGATTGATAAACTGGAGAAAAAATGAGTGAAATGAAATGGGCAATCATCACCGGTGCGGACGGAGGAATGGGAACAGAAATAACACGTGCCGTAGCCAAAGCCGGTTATCGAATCATAATGGCTTGTTATCATCCGAAGAAAGCGGAGGTTGTTCGTGAACGTTTGAGCAAGGAAACTGGAAACCCGGATTTGGAAGTAATAGCTATCGATTTATCTTCTATGCAATCCGTAGTTGCTTTTGCCAGTCAGATCTTAGAAAGGAATCTTCCCATCTCTTTGTTAATGAATAATGCCGGAACGATGGAGACAGGTTTTCATACTACTTCCGAAGGATTCGAACGAACAGTAAGTGTGAACTACATGGGACCTTATCTGCTTACCCGGAAATTAATTCCGCTGATGGTGCGTGGAGCGCGTATCGTAAATATGGTTTCCTGTACATACGCAATCGGCAAGCTCGACTTCCCAGATTTCTTTCATAGAGGGAAAACGGGAACGTTTTGGAGGATTCCTGTTTACAGTAACACGAAGTTGGCTTTATTATTGTTTACTTTCGAACTTTCCGAGCAACTTCGAGAGAAGGGGATTACCGTCAATGCTGCCGATCCGGGAATTGTTTCTACTGATATCATCACTATGCACAAGTGGTTCGATCCGTTGACGGATATTTTTTTCCGTCCTTTTATCCGTAAACCCAAGAAAGGGGCTTCTACGGCAATCGGTTTACTGTTGGACGAAAAGGAAGCCGGTGTGACAGGACAACTGTATGTCAATAACCACCGGAAAAACTTGTCTGATAAATACACGAATCATGTGCAAAAAGAGCAGTTGTGGGAGGTAACGGAACGTGCGTTGGCGAGTTGGCTGAAGTAGGTTTTCTTTTCTTTTTTTATTTAAATTATCCAGTATTTACTTATATATAGGTATTGTACATATCTATATATCTCATTTTTGTTGTCTTATTTTTACCAATAGATAGGGATTGTTTGGCATCCCTCTTTCTGCTTACCTTTGCATCGCTTTTAGAGCAATGAAAAGGTATAAAGTAAAAAGGTAAAAAGGAGATGAGCAATAAATATTTTTTGGTTTTTCTGGCATTCTTGTTTTCCGTATCCGTATATTCACAACATGGGCGTCACCGTAATAGTTTAATTTCGGGTAGAGTAATGTCCACGGAGAAAGAAGTGGTGGATTTTGCGACAGTTTATCTGAAAGGAACCAACCAAGGATGCTATACAGATGAAAAAGGTATATATCATTTGAAAACTACAGCCGGTGAATATACACTTGTCGTTTCGGCTATCGGTTATCAAACGGTAGAAAAGAAAGTTAAATTAGCCAAGGGAGAAAGAATAAAAGTAAACGTCACTATCGCGCCGGCGGTAAAAGAACTGGGAGAGGTGCTGGTCACGACATCCGGAGTCGGTCGTGTGAATCAGTCTGCTTTTAATGCGGTAGCCATTGATGCGAAGAAATTGCATAATAGTACGCAGACTTTGGCAGGTGCACTGACTAAAGTGCCCGGTGTAAAACTCCGCGAATCAGGTGGAGTGGGGTCGGATATGCAATTGTATATCGATGGCTTTAGCGGGAAACATGTGAAAATCTTCATTGACGGCATACCACAGGAGGGAGCCGGTGCCGCATTCGATTTGAACAATGTTCCTATTAATTTTGCCGACCGTATAGAAGTCTATAAAGGAGTAGTTCCTGTAGGATTCGGAACCGATGCTATTGGGGGAGTGGTTAATATTGTCACCAACAAGCAACCCGGAAAGTGGTTTATGGACGCTTCCTATTCTTACGGGTCATTTAATACTCATAAATCATACGTGCGCTTCGGACAAACGTTCAAGAATGGTTTTATGTATGAGGTCAATGCTTTTCAGAATTTCTCGGATAATGATTATTATGTAGACACTTATGTACGCGAATTTGAGATTAAAGAAGATGGAAGCGTACGTTTTCCGCCACTTGACAAAAATAAGATTTATCATCTGAAACGTTTTAATGACCAGTATCATAATGAAGCCGTGATTGGAAAAATCGGCCTGGTAGGAAAGAAATGGGCAGATCGTTTGGCGTTGAGTTTCAATTATTCTCATTTCTATAAAGAGATACAAACAGGCGTTTATCAAGATGTCGTGTTCGGTGAAAAATTCCGCAAAGGACATTCGTTGGTCCCTTCTTTAGAATATTACAAAAAGAACTTATTGGTGAAAAACCTGGATCTGCTGTTGACTGCCAATTACAATCATAATATCACCAATAATGTCGATACCGCTTCGCGGGCTTACAACTGGCGTGGAGATTTTTATGAAAAAGGTAGCCGGGGAGAACAGTCTTACCAGAACAGTGAATCTAAAAATAGAAACTGGAATGGGACGCTGAAGATGAATTATCATATCGGACAGGCGCATACGTTTACTTTCAGTCATGTAATCAGTGATTTTGAACGTACGAGCCGTTCTACCATCGGTGCTTCTTCCAAATTCACGGACTTTTCTATTCCTAAAATCACTCGTAAAAACGTCAGCGGGCTTTCTTACCGTCTGATGCCGTCGGACAGATGGAATGTGTCGGCATTTGCCAAATATTATCGGCAATACAACAAGGGACCGGTATCGCAGAATACGGATGGAATAGGCAATTATATCAATCTGTCCAATACGGCAAGCGCTCTTGGATATGGAGCGGCAGGTACCTATTTTATATGGAAAGATCTTCAGGTGAAACTTTCGTACGAAAAGGCTTTCCGCCTGCCGACCACGGACGAACTCTTTGGAGATGAAGACCTTGAAGCTGGCAAAATGAATCTGAAACCGGAGAAAAGTGATAATGTCAATTTGAGTTTCAGCTATAATCATCAGTTTGGCAAGCATGGATTGTATGCCGAGGCCGGTTTGATATATCGGGATACGAAAGATTACATAAAAAGAGGACTGGACGTATTGGGAGGAACAAGCTACGGATATTATGAGAACCACGGTCACGTAAGGACCAAAGGGTATAATTTGTCATTGCTTTATAGCTTCTCGCGTTGGTTTGATATAGGAGGAACATTCAATAGCATCGATACTCGTGATTACGAAAAGTTTCTGGCGGGTTCCTCTTTGCAAGAAAGCATGCACTATAAAGTGCGTATGCCGAATCTGCCCTATCGTTATGCTAATATCAATGCAAATTTTTATTGGAATGACCTGTTTGTCAAAGGAAATGTGTTGAGCATCGGCTATGATAGCTACTGGCAGCACGATTTTCCTCTTTACTGGGAAAATCTCGGAGATAAAGATTCAAAGAATATGGTGCCGGAACAGTTTTCTCATAATCTGTCTTTGTCCTACACCATGAAGAATGGACGTTATAATGTATCATTTGAATGTAGGAATTTCACCGATGCCCAACTGTTTGACAATTTTAGCCTGCAAAAAGCGGGGCGCGCATTCTATGGAAAGTTCAGAGTGTTTTTCGGTAAATAATAAGAGTAAGTTTTTAGTATCAATCAATAATAAAGAATATATGAAGAAGTTTTTATTACAGGCTTTTGCCGTAGCTTTTTGTTTGAGTAGCGGTGTGTTTGTGGCATCTTGCGACGATGATAATAATCCGGTGGATAACCCGCCGATTGATGGAGAAACGGCTTATGTGGTGGCTGCCACAACTGGTGAAGCAAGTTATTTGGTAGTAGCCAATTCTTTGGATGAAGGAACAGTGTCGACTCAAGGGAATGGAACCGAAGTGATTGGCGGTACCTATTGGGTATATAAAGGACTGGATTATGTGTTTGCTTTAGTTTATAATAAAGGTGGCGCAGGTACAGGAGCTTCCTATTATTTGGGGGCAGATGGTAAAATGAAAGAAAAGTACACATACACTTATAATCGTATCACGTCTTATGGGACCTGGGGGGATAAAGTGGTGACTGTTTCCACCGGGGACTCGAAAATAACGGATGAGGATCAGAATGTGGCTCAAGCATTGTTGTTCAACTATCTGGATGCAACCGACGGCAGTCAGGAAGAGGGTACCTTGCTTGCCGAAAATTACTTGGGTAATGGTGAAAAAGTTTCATGGGCAGGTCTGGTTGAAGCTAACAATAAGATTTATACATCTGTCATCCCAATGGGAATGAGTAAGTACGGTATTAAAAAATGGCCGGAAGCTGTGACAGATCAGGAACTTGTGACTAAGACTGACGGTGGTAGCGGCAGCGGTGCATATACAGCCGGTGTTATTCCTTCTACACAATACCCGGATAATGCTTACGTGGCAATTTATAATGGCACGAACTTTAATGAGACTCCGGTGATTGCCAAGACTGATAAAATAGGCTATGCATGCGGTCGTATGCGTTCACAATATTATCAGACCATTTGGGCCGCTGATAATGGTGACGTCTATGTGTTCTCTCCCGGATATGGACGTACGGCAGTTTCATCTTCAGATTTGAAGAAGGTAACAGGACAGAAGCCTTCGGGCGCAATGCGTATCAAAGCAGGTGCAACAGATTTCGATCCGGATTACTATGTGAACTTTGAAGAGATAGGCACTAAACATCCTATTTTCCGTTGCTGGCACATCTCTGAAGATTACTTCCTGCTTCAATTGTATAAAAAGGGAGCGGAAGATATGATTAATGGCGGTACAAGTGCAGATGTCAGCGAATTAGCTGTTTTCAAGGCGGAAGATCAGACGATTATGCCTGTTACAGGTCTGCCGGCTGACGGAAAGTTTGGTGGCGAGCCTTATGGAGAAAAAGGCTATGCTTATATGGCTGTCACTGTGACTACGGGCGAGAAACCGGCCTTCTATAAAATAGACGCAAAAACAGGCAAGGCAGTCAAAGGTTTGACGGTAGAAGCTGACGCTATCACTACGGTAGGTAAGATGGAATATCTTTCAAAATAATACAGTCGGTTAAATAGAGAATCTTTTGTAGATAAAAGCCTGCCGAGCGGAAAGCTTTGCAGGCTTTTTCAAGAAATAGGATTGAAAACATGAAAAAAATATTCAGAAAGATACATTTGTGGCTTTCCGTCCCTTTCGGACTGATAATAACTCTTGTCTGCTTCTCCGGTGCCATACTGGTATTTGAAAATGAGGTGAATGAGTGGTTTCGACGCGATCTTTACTACGTAGAAACGGTAAAGGAGTCTCCTCTTCCTATGGATAAGCTGCTTGAAAAAGTGGCAACGACATTGCCTGACAGTGTATCGGTGACCGGTGTCAGCATATCTTCTGATCCCGGACGTGCGTATCAGGTTAGTCTTTCCAAACCACGTCGTGCATCTTTGTATGTAGACCAGTATACGGGCGAAGTAAAAGGAAAAAGCGAGCGTAGCGGCTTTTTTATGTTTATGTTCCGAATGCATCGCTGGCTGCTGGATAGTATGAATCCGGGAAATGAAGGAATCTTTTGGGGCAAAATGATTGTAGGTGTCAGTACACTTTTACTTGTTTTTGTACTGATTTCGGGAATTGTCATTTGGTGGCCGCGTACACGTAAAGCATTGAAGAATAGCCTGAAAATAACAGCAACAAAAGGTTGGAGAAGGTTTTGGTATGACTTGCATGTGGCAGGTGGAATGTATGCTCTGATCTTTCTACTGGCTATGGCACTGACGGGATTGACCTGGTCTTTTCCGTGGTATCGGACGGCTTTCTATAAGGTCTTCGGGGTAGAAGTACAGCAACGTGCCGCCCAAGGACATGAACAGAAAAGTGATGCTCAAAAGAGAGATACCAAACTGGCAACCCATCGGGAAAAGAAAAGAGAAGGAAATGAGGTTCGAAAGGGTGAAAGAAGCAGACGTCCGGAAAACAATCACAGTGATATGTACTCGGTAACTTCACCATTCGTTTATTGGCAGGAGATTTATGATAAACTAAGACGTCAGAATCCGGAGTATAAGCAAATCAGTATTTCTTCTGGTACGGCAAGCGTGTCTTTCAACCGTTTCGGGAATCAGCGGGCATCTGACCGTTATTCTTTCAATACGGATAATGGTGAATTTACAGAAACAAGTCTTTATCAACATCAAGACAAGTCGGGAAAGATTCGTGGTTGGATTTATTCTGTGCATGTTGGTAACTGGGGAGGAATGTTTACTCGCATACTTACCTTTATTGCTGCCTTATTGGGGGCTGCACTACCACTGACTGGATATTATTTATGGATAAAAAGACTCATAAAGGTACGGAAATGAATGAAATTTTTTCCTACTATAAAGTTGAAAAACATAAAAACATCTGCCACCTGCAACGAAACGCGTGTAATACACTAGTTAATAGATAGTTGTAACGTTGCAGATACCTGTGGCAGA
>ERZ650918.1769-NODE-1769-length-17045-cov-3.043849_pt1 | contig 17045 bp, 14 predicted proteins | sample MGYA00514758_ERZ650918 | MGnify/ENA metagenome assembly ERZ650918 | reverse complement strand
CTATGACGTGGACCCGGGAGAAGGTGTTGCTATCCAAGAGAAAGATTTGGTGGAGATCGAGAAGAAAATGTTGGAATTGGCAAGAAAGAACGAGGAGTATTGCAGGATAGACGTTAGTAAGCAAGAGGCGTTGAATCATTTTTCATCGCTCAACGAAACATATAAAGTAGAGTTAATCAACGATTTGGAAGACGGTAAGATTACTTATTATCGTCAGGGCTCCTTTACCGATCTTTGCCGTGGTCCGCACTTACCGGATACTTCTTATATTAAGGCTATAAAACTGACCGGTTTAGCCGGTGCTTACTGGAGAGGGAACGAGCATAATAAAATGTTGACCCGTATCTACGGTATCACTTTCCCGAAACAGAAAATGTTGGACGAATGGTTTGTTTTGCCTCCTCCATCAATACCAACCATTCGTCCAACAGACAAATCTGTACCTGTGAGGAGGATCAGTCCTGCAACACCAAGTGCAAGGAACATTCTAGGTGAAGCCTGCTGGAGAATGTTCAGTACGTTATTATATGTGAGTAACGGGGTTCCTTTTTTGATTGGGGTGATTACACATAAGGCAACGAAGATTAAAATAATGGCAATATACAATCCATTCTGTAAAAGGAAGCTTCTGCGGTTAAAGGTATATTTGTAGTTTTCCCACTTCTGTGCCACCTCTTCTGCAAATGTGAATTCTGACAACCGTAATAAATCTATAAGATGATACTTATAAGTAAAGGCATCGTGTTTTCTGTCTTTAATGCGCTGATTTTCTTTTTCCAGCTCTAACTTTTCATTGGAAATACGGTTTTTATGTACGTAGTTCTCTTCTTTAATCTCAACCTGGTCAGACATACCTGCCAATGCTTCTTTATGCTCTTTCTCTAACTGAGCAAGACGCTGTTTGTGGTCTTCTAAAGCTTTTGCTTTTTCTGCTTCACAGCTTTCTTTTACTGCATTATAATACAGTTTTTCAAAGTTCTCTTTCAAGTAGCTTTCCGCATCAGAGATAAGTTTTGCGACCTTATCTTTGTTCTGTGCTTCTACCGCTTTTGCCTGACTTAACTTTGCTTCAAATTCTTTAATTTCAGATTCTTTCTCTCCTTTAGAGAGTGTCTTATCTCTTTTTACATTTGCGATAAGATTCTGGTACTCGATTACTTCTGCCGTACCATGTTCTCTTAACTCATCAATTTCTTTTTGGATTTTACCAACATATTCATCAATAGGCTGTCTCAGTTTTCTTTCCTGTTCAGCCGTAAGAATTGCACCATTAGCCATATCTATCTTCTCCCTTAATTATAGGTATTTTGCACTCAGTCTCAAAAGTTCTTCCTGATTCGTCTCCTTCGTATTTACAATTCCGGAAAGATGTCCGTTAGACATAACACCAATACGATTTGTAATACCAAGAATCTCTGGCATCTCTGAAGAAACAACAATGATTGTCTTTCCCTGTTTTGCCATCTGGATAATCAACTCATAAATTTCATATTTTGCTCCAACATCGATACCACGAGTCGGCTCGTCCATCATGAATACCTGTGGGCCTCGCTCCAGCCATTTTCCAAAAATAACTTTCTGCTGATTTCCTCCTGAAAGACTTGAAATCATATCTCCAGGACCCATACATTTCGTGTGCATAATCTTGATTTCATTTGAAGTTGCCTTTACCATCTTAGGGTCAGAAATCGCAACTCCCTTTTTGTATGCATTTAAGTTTGCGATTGTGGTATTAAAGGTTAAATCTCCTTTTAAGAAAAGACCATTCGCCTTTCGTTCCTCCGTAATAAGAGCAAATCCATAATCCATCGCTTCTTTTGCACAACTGAAGTTCATAAGTTTATTATTGAGATATACTCGCCCTGCCGCTCTTGTTCGTATACCAAAGATTGTCTCTAACAATTCTGTACGGCCAGCTCCAACCAGACCATAAAGTCCAAAAATCTCGCCTTCATGTACATCAAAGGAAACATCCTGTAAGTACGGCTCAAACTTTGTAGACAAATGCTGAACAGATAAAACAACATCTCCAGGCTGATTATCTACTGGTGGGAATCGGTTTTCAAGAACTCGTCCAACCATCGCCGTGATCAGTTCATTCATGTTTGTCTCTTTTGCACTTTTTGTCATAACAAGATTACCGTCTCGAAGAACGGAGATTTCATCACAGATTTCAAAAATCTCATCCATCTTGTGAGAAATGTAGATCAGTGAGATTCCCTGATCACGCAGCATTCTCATCATTTCAAAAAGTTTATCTACTTCCTGTACTGTAAGAGATGATGTTGGCTCATCTAATACAATTACTTTGGAATTATAGGAAATCGCTTTCGCAATCTCACACATCTGTCTCTGGGATACAGACATATTCCTCATCGGCTGTTCTAAGTTTACTGTCATTCCCAATTTTCGGAATAGCTTGGAAGCTTCATTCTTCATCCGCTTTTCATCGATGACTCCAAGTGAATTGACCGGATACCTTCCAAGGAAAAGATTATCCACTACGTTTCTTTCCAGGCACTGGTTTAATTCCTGATGTACCATCGCGATTCCATTTTCAAGGGCATCCTTCGGTCCGGAAAAGTTTACTTCCTTTCCATCCAGATATATATTTCCTTCATCTTTCTGGTATGTACCAAAAAGACACTTCATCATTGTTGACTTACCGGCACCATTTTCTCCCATAAGACCCATTACGGTTCCTCGTTTCACATCAAGATTGATGTGATCCAGCACTCGATTTCGGCCAAAGGATTTACTCATTCCACGAATCGATAAGACATTTTCTTCTCTCTTATCTGTCATATTCTCACTCCTGTAAACATTCGTTAGCGAAATTTTAGGGGGAAGTACTCCCCCCTAAAACTTACTTGTTTTCATTCCTTTTTTTTACATTTAAATTACTGATTTAAAATTGCAGTATAGGAAGCTGCGTTATCTGTTTTAACCATGTTGATTGCAAATGCATCATACTCACCCGGGTTGCCAAGACGGTTTGTAATGTTAGACTCTGTCTGTCCATCACCACCGATATAATCTACTTCAAGATTCAAAAGTTTGTCATAGTTCTGAAGAAGTGGCTGATAGGTTGAGCTAAGGAAGTTATCGGAAGCATTGTAAATATCAAGCCATACCTTCTTGCTCGGGCTCTTGCCTTCATCCAGCTGATTGGATACTTTGTCATAAACCTTGGTTGAGTCTGTGAAATCCTGATAATTATCAGCTGTAACAGCTATATTTAATGCATAGTAGGATCTTTCTTCTTCACTATATCTGTAATCTTCTCCTTCTGTTAAGCAGTTTCCTGCATCATCCGGAGTACCGATACCGGTATCAATGTCTACTCCATCTAATGCATTACGAAGCACTCTTAATGTCAGGTAAGCCTGAACATCTGCATGCTGTGAAATTGTTCCGCCATATCCCTCTGCGATAGCTGCAACAGCATCACTATTTGCATCGTATCCGAAGGTTGGTACTTTGTTATCTTTTGCCCATGCATTAAACATTGACATTCCCATACCATCATTATTAGAAACAACTACGTCAATCTGGTCACCAAAAGATGCGGTCCATGTTCCGATTGCATTTCCTGCTGTAGCTGCATCCCATGTTGCACCAGCAGAGTTCTTCATCTCCTGTGAAGCAAGTTCACGAATTGTATAAGTCTTTCCATCTACATCCAGTGTTGCATCCTGAACAACTTTTGCAGAACCGTCTACGTTTGTACCAGCCGGTGTTGAATCAATTGCTCCATTTGCATCTACTCCGGTTCCAAGTGCAGAACGGACACCACGGGTACGTGCAATAGAATCGTTATGTCCGATATCTCCGATTGCAAGTACATAACCAATTACTCCGTCTCCGTTACGGTCAATGGTCGCTGCATTTTCTTTAATATAATCAAGAACCATCTGTCCCTGCAGTTCAGCACCCTGATTTGCATCGAATCCTACATAATAGGTATCTTTGTTGTAATTTAATGCATCCATGTCAAGTTCTCCTGTGGAGCTGTTGGATGGCTGACGGTTAAACCAGCAAAGTGGTTTATCCTTGTTTGCTACGCTGCTGGTGCTTCCTGAGTCACCAGAGCCGCTTCCTCCGGAAGAGCCACATCCAACCATGGATAATGCAAGCGTTGCTGCTACCAATACAGTTAATAATTTTTTCCTTCTCATTCTTTTTTCCTCCTGATTTGCAATTTGTTGATTTTGGTTTCTCCGAACCTGTCTCATCGACTAAATTCATTATAATCACAAAGCAATCTGGAAAGAATAGAATTTTTTTGGATGAAATATCAAAATATTTTGATAATCTGTAATTTTTATATGTATTTTGACGAACAACTATGCAGCTGCGCCATCATTCTGTTGGCATGTATGCAGGAATGCCTCTGCCAGCTGCTGGTTCTGCTGTGCCTGTTTTCTGATATGATTAACCACGAAAAAAGGCAGGAAAAATAAGGAAATGAAACCTAAACACAATGCGATGGCACCGACTAATAAATCAATCGGAAAATACGGGACTACAAACCAGCCAAATTTTGCAATGTTCCATGCCCATTTTGCCGCTATTCCAAAACCACCCACTTTGCTGTAACAAACACAGCCCATAACAAATCCTATCATAATAAAAATCGGATGGAATGCCAGCATCATTCCGATACCTCCACAGACCGTTCCAGAAATTGCCAGTCCCCAGATTTTCTGAATCTCATATAACTGTGTCTCCGCTTCCCGTTTTACCTGCATTGCATAACCATAATCGTTACCAAATTCCACTTCTTCATAAAGATTTCTTTTTTCTTTTGCCATAATATTTTCCTCTTTTCTCCGATGTTCCACCGGTTTTTATTATTGTTTTCACTTATATGACGGAATAATATTATGGCAGGTTTTATTTTTTTAAAAATTTTTTTGACAAGTCCTTATTGCTTTCTTCCGATTACCTGCTTCCCACACTTCCTTTGTACTATGCACACAAGGCTTACCATACCGGAACGGCTGAAAGATTTGAGAGTCGCAGAAAAAAGAATGTCATTGCAGGAATTGTCTGATGCTACCGGCATCCCAAGTTCCACACCCGGCAACTATGAGAAAGATGAAAATGTAGATATGTCACTTGGCAATCTACTGACGCTTGCAGACTTTTATCAAGTAAGCACCGATTATCTTCTTTGCCGAACCGAACTACGTGAACATACAAATAAGTCAGTATCCCATCTGCATCTCAATGATGATGCAGTTCAAATACTGACTTATGAAAAATATAATCCACGGTTATTATCAGAATTACTCTCTCATGAAAGCTTCCATTATAAAGTTTAGGTTTCATGTACAATCGACAGCCCAACTTAACTATCTGCTTTCTACTATTGTATATGTTCCTGATTCAAAATTTACATATAATGTTGCAAATGCACTATTATATTCCCAGCGGATTTCCAGAGACCTCTCCCCTCCGGAGATTGCTACCTCTGCGCCTTCTGAAAATGCCTTATGGGTATTTCGCATGCGGATTAACGCAAGCTGTTTTTGAACCACATCTTTTTTCAACCCTTCCGTGATCTGATCAGTGGAAAGATTTGTCCGGTTGATTTCCTTATGTCCGGATTCTCCCGCGCGCTGCACCGCTTCATGGTCATTTTTTCCGGCAAACAGATCCAGATACCAGATCTGCGGTTTGCCCGGCATAAACATCTGGATTGCCCGCGCCAGAAGCATTTTTTCATCCGACTCTCCCAATGCACTGTAGTACGTGGCATTTACCTGATAATACAGATTCTTTTGTCCATGTAAATTTTTGACCATGCCTCCGCGGGATACAATCCGGTCAATTAGCGACTGGATCTCCTCTTCCGGAAGCAGCCCCTTTAAGTCCAGAAGCGGGATACCGTCGTGACAGCCGAGCATGTTGACCGTGGAGATCTTCTTTTCCACAATCTCCTTCGCCCATGCCGCAAGGTACGTTCCCCGCCGGTTCTCAATCGCATCAATGACCAGTCCCGGCAGGAAAAAGTCATAGGTTGCATAGCCTTTTTCTGCAAGTGTCTCATATATTTTTTCGTCATATGCCGCGTGGATCTCCGGCAAAAGCGTAAGTCCCAAAGGTTCTGCCAGTGCATGGATCTTTTGTAAAAGTTCCCACGTCTCCGGATCATTGAGGAAGTTTTTCTTTCCCGGTGTCTTCGGCGCATAGGCAAAGGCATCCAGCCGCACAATCGCCGCGCCGTAAGAGGCTATTTTTTCCAGTGTTTCACGATAAAACTCCCACACTTTTGGTGACTGGATGTTTACATCCATCTGTCCGAGATACTGTCTACCATGCACTTCCTGATAAAAGGTATTCCAGTACGGCACTTTTTTTCCATCCGGAAATTCCACCATCAGGATCGGCAGCCCGGGTTTGCGGAAAAACATCTGCTTCAGGCAGCTTTCATCCGGCTGGATATAGCCTTCCTCCGTCATGGTTCCATGCCCTTCCCAGAAATGGTTCCAATCGATGAAGAAATCGCGGTACGCAGAAGCCTCCCCTTTTTCCACAAGATCCCGAAACTGCGGGGACTGTGCGGAAGCATGGTTTAAAATAAAATCGAGTTTCAAATCAATTCCCATATTCTTTAACTGGTCAAGGTCTTCCCGGTCGGCAAGCTGCTCATTCAGGTCATAGTCGATCACGGAAAATCCCCGGTCGAGATCGGAATGGTACAGGCTCGGCAGAATGTAAAAAGAAGAAAATACATCCTGCAAAGCCTCAGTTTTCAGCAATGTTACGATATCTCCCAGATTTCCTCCAAGGCTGTCGGGATATGCATTGAGCATCGGTTTATGGTTCATAAACTCTTCCGTCCTTTCCCACGATTAATCCTGCATTTTTGCGCTGCACTTCAATTTTTTCCTGTTCCAGTTCTACCACGCGACAGATAAACGGGCTTGCGGCATTCTCATCGCGGTTTCTGCGGATGCGCCGCTCCCTGGTCTCCTCCGGGGAACTTTCCAGAAAGACGGGTAGATCCACACCATGTAAATCGTCACTGCCTCCGTGTGTCCACTCCAGAAGTAATACGGATATTCCGGAAAAATCGGTTTCTTCCGATGAAATCTCGCCATCTTCCCGTCCCATATGCCGCAATGTGATTGAATCTTTTCCCTCATGAAATGCCGCAAGCACTTCATTGATCCGGTCGAAGTCAATCTCTTTCTTTGTCCCGAGATATCCACGCAGTCCGTCTTCCCCGGCTTCTTTATACACACGCAGCCGTTCTTCATCGTTGCGTTTTGGAATCCGGTGTGGATAATCATCGCCTGAGAGCAGGTAACAGCCCCTGCCGTCATTTAAAAAATACTGCTGCAATGCCGTGGCAAGTGTTGTTTTTCCGGAACCGGAGCCACCGTAAATGCTGATAACCATGCGATTTTTGGTATTCCTCTCACACCATTTCTGTACTTTTTCGTATAATGCTCCAGCCTCTTTCAGCTCTGTAAAAACAAACTGATACGCCTCATATTCTCTGGTAAACGGCGGAAGCGGAATTCCCGCATGCATCAGTGCTGCACCGGAATACTGTCTGCCGCTCTGTTCTTCCAGATACACGGCATCCGGTTTTAACCCACGCAGGCGGACATAAACGGCTGCCTGATTTGCCTCTGCCCTAAGACGCACTGCGCTGACTAATGCATGATCCTGTTCCTCTGACACCGTCATCCATGCCGCAATTTCATCCATAAACGGATCGGACAGCCGCCAGTAGGTTCCCTCGTTAATGAGCGTTTCATACTTCTTGTATGTTTTAATCTGCTCCCGGATCTGCTGTTTTTCCTCATCGGATAAAAGCGCCGGGTTTAATTCGTAACCGAAGGTTCCAGCCATCGCCGTCACCCCTCGGGTGTGGAAACTTGTTACCCGTCCGGTCTGGTGGTTCGGCACCGCTGAAACGTGCGCCCCCATTACGGAAACCGGATAGAAAAACGACGTTCCGTACTGGATCCTTGTGCGGTTGATTGCATCGGTATTGTCACTACACCAGATCTGTGGGGAATAATAAAGCATTCCTGCGTCAAATCTGCCGCCGCCACCGCTGCATCCCTCAAGCAGAAGATCCGGATACCGGCTGCACAGGCGCTCCATAAAATCATAGACACCAAGCACGTAATCATAGGAAAGATTTCCGGCATAGACATCTGCCATACTGCGGTTCATATCCCACTTGACATAATCAATTTTTCCCTGATCCAGCACGGCACAAATCTGATCAAATACACAGTCGCGCACTTCTTTTCTAGAAAAATCAAGCAGTAACTGGTTTCTCGAGCGCACCGGCTTTTTTCCCGGAATCTGAATTGCCCAGTCTGGATGTGCCCGGTAAAGGTCGCTGTCTTCATTGACCATCTCCGGCTCAATCCAAATGCCAAATTTCACCCCCTGATTATGCACACGGGTAATAAGCTCTGCCAGGCTTCCCCCCAGTTTCTTTTCATTGACCTGCCAGTCCCCAAGGGAAGAATTATCATCGTTTCTTTTCCCAAACCAGCCGTCATCCATCACTACCATATCAATTCCAAGGGAAGCAGCTTCTTTTGCCAGATCCACGATCGTATCTCCCGTAAAATCGAAATATGCTGCCTCCCAGCTGTTAATCAGCACCGGGCGCTGCATATGGACATATTTGCTGCGGCACACATGGTTGCGGATGCAGTTATGATATTGCTGCGACAGTGCAGACAATCCGTCTGCCGAATAAGACAAAATGACTTCCGGTACCGTGAAGGTTTCTCCTTCCGCAAGCGGATAGGAAAACAGTTCTTCATTTAATCCGAGAAGCAGGCGCGTCTGGTTGAACTGATCTTTTTCTGCCTCACAGGAGAAATTTCCGCTGTATACAAACAGCATTCCATAGCAGCTGCCTGCGGTCTCTGTTGTTCCTTTTTCTGCCAAAATCACTGCCGGATTATACTGATGACTGGACGTTCCCCTGCGGCTGCCAAACGCAATGGTTCCATGCCCCAGCGGCGTACGCTCCAGATTGCGCTCCATGGCATGCTTTCCATAAAACCGCAGGACATCAAAATCTCCCTGTACAAAATCCAGACAGGCTGCCGCTGCCTTTTCGATCGTAATCTGCCCAGTTCCCGTATTTTTAATCTGGACGCTCCTTGTAATAACATCGTTTTCTTCCAAAACACCATACAGCAGATGAACTTCAACCTGTGCGTTTTCGTCTGCAAGGACAATTTCCAGTGTCTGTGCTTCCTCTTTGTCTGCCCAGACAGCCGGAAGTCCCTGTAACTGGTATTTGCCGCTTCGGATCTCATAACTTTTAAAAAGCAGATCTGCACTTTCCACTCCTTTTTCATTTTTGATATTCAGCGCAATATTGCGGTAATCCCCAGTTCCAATGGAAGGATACTCCTGTGGCAGCGCATCCAGCGAATAGGTGCGGTCCATGCCCGCTGCATAAGGATTTCCGGAAAATCCACGGTCTGCATAGGTTAAAACATAATCCATGGAGCTGTTTGTTTTAGCTCCATAGTACAGATGCAGCAGATATCCCAGTGAATCGACCTGCATCTGATAAGTTGTATGCAACGTATGCAGGTTAAATATTTTTTTATTTGGATTGTATATAATTGCCATAGAAGTCACCTCGTTTTATTTTTATCCTTTGACTGCACCGTTTGCCACACCGTTTAAAATCTGTTTCTGACAAATCACATAGAAAATAAGGATTGGAATCAGTGCCATAATATAGGAAGCAAATGCCAGATTGTAATTGGTTCCAAACTGTGTCTGGAAATTAAGCTGTGCAAGCGGCAGCGTATTCTGTCCGGTTCCAGACATGATTACAAGCGGTGTCATAACATCATTCCACGTTCCAAGAGCTGTCAGGATTGCAACTGTTGCATGCATTGGCATCATCATTGGAAAGACCACTTTCCAGTAAGTAGTCCATGTGCTTGCTCCGTCAATATCTGCCGCCTCTTCCAGCGCTATCGGAATATTTTTTAAGTACCCACTGTAAAGAAGGACGTTCATTGGCATATAAAATACCAGATACAACAGAATGACACCCGCGCGGTTTCCAAGTCCCATATGCGCCGTCTGCTTTACCAGAGGCATCATTAAGATGGAAAACGGAACAAACATTCCGCTGACAATATACAGATAGATAAATCGGAAACTTTTTCTTCTTGCCATGCCGCGTCCGATCACGTAGCCTGCAATTGAGTGGATCAGGATTGCCAGTACGATTGTTACCAGTGTGATCAGTAAACTGTTTCCAAGAGAGTGCCAGAAATCGGTCACTTCCATTGCCTGACGGAAATTTTCAAAACTCCACTGTTTCGGGAAAGAAAGTGCACCCGCCACATCGTTTGTCATCTCACTCGGTTTCTTAAACGCAATGATCACTGCCATATACAGCGGGAAAAATACCGTAACCGTCCCCAAAATCAGAACAATCGTAAGTACCCAGTTTGTTTTCTGTTTTTCTTTCATCATAGCTGCTCCTCCTTCTTATTCATGACTGTCATCTGGAAAAGTGAAATCGCCACGATCACAATAAAGAAAATGACTGCATTTGCACTCTGGAATCCAAACTGTCCGCCATCCATACCATTTTTATAAATCAGGTAAGAGATGGATTCGGTGCTCTGTGCCGGACCTCCCTTGGTCAATGACATGATCTGGTCGAATACCATGAGGAAATTCTTTGTGCTCAGTACCAGATTGATCGTCACAAACGGCATCACCAGTGGAAATGTTACTTTCCAGAACTGCTTCCATTTACTGGCTCCGTCAAGCATGCTCGCCTCGTAGATTTCCTCCGGTACAGTCTGCAGACCGGAAATATAGATGATGGTATTCATGGCAACTGCCTGCCATACACCAACAATCAGCACACCAATCCATGCGTATTTTTCACTTGCAAGAATACTGTTCTGTAAAAATCCAATATGGAACACATTTCCCACAGTTGGAAGAATGTAAGTAAAAATAAAGCTGAAAATATAACCGATGACAAGTCCGCCTAAAATATTTGGCACAAAGTAAATACCGCGCAGTGCACTTTTAAAACGGATTGCACTGTTTAATCCAACTGCCATGATCATGCTCAGCACATTTACCAGTACAGTTCCCGCCAGTGCATATTTAAACGTAAACAAATAGCTTTTTCCCACGCGGGAATCCGTAAACAAATCTGCATAGTTCCGGAATCCGACATAATCGTACGTTCCGTATCCTTTATAATTGGTAAAGCTGTAAATCACACCTTTGATCATTGGAAGTGTATTGAATGCAAAAAATAAGATCACAACTGGTATGATAACCGCCCAGAATGTTTTGTCCCTGTTTGACATTTTCTTTTTCATTGTGCATCCTCCTGTTCTTTCTGATAATCCTGCACTTTCCGAATCAGATCCCTGTTATAGCGCTTCCAGTCGGAATCAAATTTTTTCAAAAACTTTTCCTGTGCATTGTCGCTTGTATCCAGCAGGAACGTCTGGATCATGGCATCCACACTCATCTCACTCGGATAATGGTGATCCTGATAATCTGCCATGCGGTTGTTTTCAATGTAAGGACGCATATCCTCGAGTGTTTCCGGAATTGCAAAATCCCCGTCTTTGCAGGCAATTCCGCCCTGATCATCCAGATAAATCTGAATGGTCTCATCGTCATACAGATATTTTAAAACTTCATATGCAGCCTCTTTATTTTTGCATGATTTCATTACGGAAAACTGCAGATCAATTCCTGAATTTAATACATTGTCTGATTCCTCATCATTTGCAGGAAATGTAAAAGAGCCGATATTCATATCCGGATTGACCGATTTGATCTGCGGGATCGCATAGCTTCCAATCGGATACATGGCAGCTTCCCCGCGGGCAAATGCTGTACATGCATCGTTATAACCATATGCATACGGATTTTTTTCTGCGTAATCCAAAAGCGCACGCATCTTTTCTGCTACCGGTCCATACGTATCGGAAAATGTGGTATTTCCCATATTTACCTGATTGCAGGTATCCGAATCGGTAAGTCCGACTGCCAGCGCATTCCACGGAGCCAGACAGGTCCAGGTATCTTTAAAGCCCAGATACAGCGGAAGTGTTCCGCTCTGTTTTATTTCATCACACAGTGTGGTAAATTCCTGCCAGGTGGTCGGAACTTTCCAGCCATTTTCCTCAAACATATCTTTGTTATATAAAATTCCTGCCGCGTTTGCCGCATATGGAAGTGCATACGTGCCATCCTTTGGAATAAACTCCAGTTCCTTATCCATATCCAGATATGCCTGTTTTACGGTCTGGACTTCATCCAGATCGGAAATATCATCAAACAGATCTGCATCTAAAAAGTTGGAATAGTTGATGTCTCCTCCGATTGCGATGATATCCGGATAATCCTCCCGGATAAAACGTGTCTTTAAAATGGTCATTGCTTCGTTTGGAGATGAAATCGTCAGATGGATGTCATCATGTGTTTCATTGAACTGCTTTTCAATCTTTTCAAATGCCTTAACTGCTTCCGGTTTGTAGGAAACCACTTCGATTTCGGTTTTCCCGTCTGTCCTTTTTTCACTTCCGCATCCGGCTAGCCCCGTCATGCACATGCCAAATGCGAGCACAGCCGCAACACTACGGAAAATACTTCTTTTTGCCATATTCTTCTCTCCTTTTCTTAAATATATCCGCTTACCTTTTTGATAATCTGATTATAACATACCATTATGCATCCTTAAATATCCGTTTTTTTTTAATTTTATACCCAAATGCAATATTTTGTGCTATAATAGATACTAATATCGCATTTTGGTATATACGGAGTGTTTTATGAGTAATACATTTTTTAATATTTTTCCAAATGAAAATTTTATCGATCTGTGCATGTATCAGTTTGGATATGAACAGTGTGATCCCGGCCATTCATTCGGGCCTGCAACACGCAACCACTACCTGTTTCACTACATTCTTTCCGGAACCGGAACACTCATGGCAGACAATGCAAACGGGGATACACAGACCTATTCCGTAAAAAGCGGACAGGGATTTATGATTTTCCCGGGGCAGATCAATACTTACATTGCCGATGAACAGCTTCCATGGGAATATATGTGGATCGAATTTGACGGCTTACGTGTAAAAGAGGCTTTAAGTGTCACAGATTTGTGCAAAGACGCGCCCATTTATCATTCACACTCCAAAGAATTACGGGAAAAACTTGCCGATGAAATGCTTTATATCGTCAATCATCCGCAGGAATCCTCCTTCCATCTGATTGGGCATCTGTATCTGTTTTTGGATTATCTGCTACAGTCGGCAAAATCGACAAAGCTGGTCTCCAGCGGACGCATGAGTGATTATTATATAAAAGAAGCGATCAATTATATGGAACAGAATTTTCAGAATAATATTTCGATTGAAGATATCGCTGCGGTATGTGGCATCAACCGGAGTTATTTCGGAAAAATCTTCCGCAACTCGATTGGCCGCTCCCCGCAGGAATTTCTTATGAACTACCGCATGGTAAAGGCTACGGAATTATTAAAGCTGACTTCCTTATCCATTGCAGATGTCGGCTCTGCTGTCGGATACGAAAATCAGCTTCATTTTTCCCGTGCATTTAAAAATATTTATGGTGTCTCCCCACGGGAATGGAGAAATCAGAACAAGTAACAATAGATAAGATAGATATCATTCCTATCAGTTTTAGATACCTTCTGATTGATGTCAGGTTTTGTACCCGTTCGCGGAAACATATCCTGTCAAAACGGAAACATGTCCACAGCTTCTGAAATCGCACATTCACAGATGCAAACAGATGCAATCTGTAGCAAAATTGACATTCATATCACGGTCTTGACCGTTGAAGTCTATGGGAACAAATCTGTATAAGGCCTTTGCTATCTATATAATGCAAGGCAATTTTACACTGCTGCTCCCTGCCACTGTCTCGACCTGGTATCCGGTCATTATTTTATCGGTATTACATATGCCCTAGCTTCCATTAGATTTGAACTATCCGGAAATTCCGAATAGTTCATTTAAACTGATTTGCGAATTGAGTAGATACTGTTTTTCCAATTTCGCCCTGTGAATAACCGCTACCAGCAGTTATCCAAAATTATCGGATAACTGATCACTCTTGTAATTATGAGTTATTCGAATTTTTCGAATAACTGAATCCTGTTGCAGATAAATGCTATAAATAAACCTTTTCTTATTTTTCAAGCAATTTTATCATCCGCTGAACAATACGTTCAACCTGCCCGGATTGCAAAGGTGATCCGAAGCGCTCAGCAAAATACCGCTGATGGTATCAATGAAAGACTGCAGGAGCTCCAGAAAGAGCTTCTCAAAAAAGCCAATAGCAAAGAAGCCTACGACGAAATTGCCGACGAGATCTTCAAGCTCCGGGAACAGCACGAAAAGTGCACGGTGGCTTTCGTTTTGTGGACATAGTCCGCGTAATACTTATTGAACTGGGTGGATTTGTAGGGCAGTTCGCCGTTCTGATGGCACTGCTCACAGTATTCCACCCACAGCAGGCTCAAGGTGACGCCGTTCTTCTGCATCTCACGGTGCACCCACTCGTAGTCCGGCATCTTGTAGACAGGATCCTTTTGCTCGGTTGGAAATAAACGCTGGGAAACTCCCTGCTGCGACATGGACTGAGCTTGCTGCCAGTCAAGTTTCTGTTCCCGAGCCCGGGCTAATGTACGTGTGACCGTGTTGCGACCGCAACCAGCGGCATCTACGATCTCTCGGTGTGTGAGTCCCAGGCTATGGAGCCTGAGGATCTCGCGGTAATTGGTCATACAGGTGACCTCCTTGCAGATATTTACGCCAGAAATCTGACGCATATCTACATTTTACCGCAGTGCTCAACGACGGCGGCAAGGGTGCTCAATCCCGCCGGAATGGATGCTCAATTTGAGCGGTTGAGGTGCGCAATCTCGCGCGGAATACTCAAATAATCGCCCGCAACCAAAGAGTACTATCCGGGCATAGCCCAGATAGTGCTCAAATCAGTACAGTTTTAAAAATTGATCAATCGTGTAGGCACGGCCGTCAACGATAATATGGGATCTGCTATTCTGCTTAAAAAATTCAAGATAGGTTGCTTTGTTTGCTCGTTGAAATCGAACATATTCGCCGTAGGAAAATATAACACCCGGCGCAGAGAGGTCTTTGGCACAACCCACGCATACAAATTCGTTTCCTTCAACACCAATGTACGTATCGATCCGGTCCAGCTTGCCATCTTCGGTTTTGAAAAGGACATTCATAAGCGTCAGTCCATGGTCGAAATCATAGTAGTCCGTTCTTCTTAACTTCGAGTGTATTTTCTCCATATCGTGCATCCTTATTTCTTGCGGCAGTATGCCGGTATTGTTGCTGACCAAGGCAAATAATCCCTCAACTGTTCGTCGTCAGGCTTTTCTCCCAGTTTGGGCAGCTCCTGGAGCAAAAACAGCAGATATCCAAATGGATCCAAATTGTTTGCCTTTGCTGTTTCTATCATGCTGAAACACAAAGCACTGGACGTTGCCCCTTTTGCCGTATCGCAAAACAAGAAGTTCCGGCGCGACATCACAAATGGTTTCACACTTCTCTCCGCCAAATTGTTCGTTAGCTCTAATCGGCCATCCAGCAGGACAGCATCCAACGTTTCCCGTTGATTCAGCGAGTACCTCTGCGCATGATAGAGTGCGGTCTTCTCCTCCGCTTCGAAACTGTTCAGGTGCTCCCAATAGGCATCCAGAACCGGTTTCAGTTCCTTTTGCCGGTGCTCTAATCGTTTTTCCGGTGGGAGATCTTTCCATGTGCTTTCCAGAGCAAATATTCTCTCAATGAGTTGAAATGCTTTCTCGGACATGCTGTCCTTTACGGGCTTTCCATCTACAAAACAATCTACCCATTTTCTGCGGGCATGAGCAAAACAGCCTACACGGGTGGCCTTTTCCACCGCATTGTACGCCGAATAGCCATCCGTCTGCAGGTAGCCAGAGTAGTCCTTCAGCATCTCCCTGGCTACCGCGCCACTACGGGTGGGATTATATTGATAGAGCGCGATATGCTTTTCCTTGGAACAGAATACCCACATCCGGGACATCTGTTTCGATTCGCGGCCATCTTCCTTCAGCACATGGCACTCTGTTTCGTCCGCATTGATGATTCCGCTGGAGAGGAGCTCCTTCCGGAGAACATCCCATAAGGGTTGAAACCAGCGCGAAGACCGAATGATCCAATTTGCCATTGTACTGCGCTGCAGATCCACGCCCTGACTCTTCCAGTATTCTTCCTGCCGGTAGAGCGGAACGCCTTTCTGGAACTTCTCCTGCATAATATGCGCTACAGTAGCCGGAGCGGCCATGCTCTTCTTCATGACCGGAACAGGACTCTCTGCCTGAAGAATAAAGCTTTCACCGGTTTCTTTCTCACAATGGGCGCACTTGTAGCTGGCAGCATAATAGTCCACAGCATACACCTGAGCAGGAACAATGACCAATTCTGTACGAGCAAACTTTTCGCCGATTTTGATCATCTCTGTGCCGCATCTGGCGCAGGAGCGCTCCTCCGGAGACAGTTCGCACAAAACCTTCTTGTGCTCTAATCCCGCAGTCAATTCTTCTTTGGTACGCTTGCTCTTGCGCTCATGCGCTTTCACGGGTGTCGTCTTACCGGGTTCCGGGGCGGAGGCATTGCTGTAGGTCTCAGCTTCATTGAAGAAGTCCTGATACATACTCAACTGCTCCCCGCTGACATACTGAACCTTCTCACTGGACTGCCCGTACATTTTCTTACGAAGATTGACCAGTTGTTCCGTTAATGACTGCAGCTTTACCAGTTCCATTTTCTGCTCCAGAACGGTTTCCTCCAGAGAACGGATATAGGCTGCCACTTCGGGGGACAGCGTGCTCATATCGATGTTTTTCATGCTGAATCCCCCCTTATTCCTGATTCTTTTGATACAAATATTTTACCAATCGAGTAGGAGGCTCTCGTGAATAGAGAGCCGACCTCTCACACCACCGTGCG
>ERZ650918.1744-NODE-1744-length-17355-cov-3.281329_pt1 | contig 17355 bp, 13 predicted proteins | sample MGYA00514758_ERZ650918 | MGnify/ENA metagenome assembly ERZ650918 | reverse complement strand
ACTCGCCTTGAGCGGCGCAGGAAACCATTCTGGATGCTGTTTTATCTGTTCGCGGTTGTGCTGGCGCAGCGCCTTTCTGCTTTCGGCATTGCCTTCCACAATATAGCTGGCCTGTTTTTTCAGATGGGTTTGGTACTGTTTTAATAAACGCGCACGGTTTTGCATCCGCTGGCGGGCGGCGTAGCTGAAAGAGATATGTGATGTGGTGGCGCTGGCGAGTAAAGGGAGCAAAACGCATAACGAAAACACGCCTGGATGCAGAAATCTGCCGTGAAAGAACGAAGACATGAAGGACATAAACCGGCTGAATGAAGGGGAGAATTTTAAAAGACCGGAGGAGTAAACGGGATTATTAATTGCTTATTTGCATATTACTATTGAGGTTTCATAATCTTAGGAAATAAATGATACATGCGCTTTTCGGACTAATGAAAACTGCCCCTGTGCTAAATTTGTAAACCCTGCGCCGACAGGCTTGCGTAAAACTCTTTTGGTGATAATGTGAGCCTTCCAAATCCAGACTATTCCGATTTGGGATCCATTTTGCCGTCCTGGCGTGTGTAACCGTTTTATCAAGGAATAAGCAGTATGCGTAAAATCGCATTAATTCTTGCGATGTTGTTGATCCCGTGCGTTTCGTTTGCCGGTTTGCTGGGCAGCAGTAGCTCGACCACGCCAGTGAGCAAAGAGTATAAGCAGCAGTTGATGGGATCCCCTGTCTACATCCAGATCTTCAAGGAAGAACGTACGCTCGATCTCTACGTCAAAATGGGCGAGCAATATCAACTGCTCGACAGCTATAAAATCTGTAAATATTCCGGCGGCTTAGGACCAAAACAGCGTCAGGGCGATTTCAAAAGCCCGGAAGGGTTTTATAGCGTCCAGCGTAATCAGTTAAAACCAGACAGCCGTTACTACAAAGCGATTAATATTGGATTCCCCAATGCCTATGACCGTGCGCATGGTTATGAAGGGAAATACCTGATGATCCACGGCGATTGTGTTTCCATCGGCTGCTACGCGATGACCAATCAGGGTATTGATGAGATCTTCCAGTTCGTTACTGGTGCGCTGGTGTTTGGTCAGCCGAGCGTGCAAGTGAGTATTTACCCGTTCCGTATGACCGACGCTAATATGAAGCGCCATAAGTATTCCAACTTTAAGGACTTCTGGGAGCAACTGAAACCGGGCTACGACTACTTTGAGCAAACCCGTAAGCCACCGACCGTTTCTGTGGTCAATGGCCGTTACGTGGTCAGCAAGCCGTTAAGCCACGAAGTTGTGCAACCACAGCTGGCATCAAACTACACGCTCCCCGAGGCAAAATAAGCGCCATTCGCCTGGCATAATCTTTTGCCAGGTTTCATTGCCCGTCAGCGGCTGTGTCGCAATCACCGTGACCACATCATTAGGTGTGGTCTGCGAGCTGAAGTCGATTTCCACATCCTGATCCAGCAACGTTGCCACGCCAAACGGCGCGCGGCGGGTGATCCAGTGTAAATTAGTCGAGCAATACGCCATTACATAGCGCCCGTCTGAAAGCAGCATGTTGAAAACGCCCTTCTGCCGCAGTTCATCCGCCAGTGAGGCGATATATTTAAACACTGCCGCCATGTTGCCCGGTGTGCGCGGGTAACGCTGCGTTAATTTATGCAGGAGCCAGCAAAAGGCTTTTTCGCTATCGGTTTCACCGACCGGGCGGAAGTTGCCGGTTTCCAGTGATTTGTAGCCCGTCAGTTGCCCGTTATGGGCATAAGTCCAGTTGCGTCCCCATAACTCGCGGGTAAACGGGTGAGTATTTTCCAGCGCCACCTCGCCCCGATTGGCCTGCCGAATATGAGCCACAACCGAACAGGATTTTATCGGGTAGTCCTGGACAAGTTTGGCGATGGGGGAATTAAAGCTGGGTTGTGGATCTTTAAATGTGCGACAGCCTTTACCTTCGTAAAAGGTGATGCCCCAGCCATCTTTATGTGGCCCGGTTCCACCACCACGCTGTACAAGCCCGGTGAAACTAAAGCAGATATCGGTAGGGACGTTGGCGCTCATCCCGAGCAATTCGCACATGGGTAACCTCCACAACAGCGGGAGCGCATGGCCCCCGGCGAAGATTGATTTAAGTATTTTCAGGTCGGATGCGGCGTAAACGCATTATTCGGCCTACGGTTCGGGTACAGATTTGTAGGCATGATAAGACGCGTCAGCGTCGCATCAGGCATCAGCGCACAAATGCCGGATGCGGCGTAAACGCCTTATCCGGCCTACGCCAGACTTACTTAACCATCTCTTTTTCAATTAACTGGATCAGGATATGGATCACTTTAATGTGGATCTCCTGAATGCGGTCGGCATAACCAAAGTGCGGTACGCGAATTTCGATATCCGCTGTGCCAGCCATTTTACCGCCGTCTTTACCGGTCAGGGTGATCACTTTCATCCCCTTCTCACGCGCCGCCGCGATCGCTTTGATCACGTTTGCAGAGTTACCTGAGGTGGAGATCCCCAGCAGTACATCGCCTTCGCGACCTACCGCTTCAACGTAACGGGAGAAAATATCATTGAAACCAAAATCGTTACCGACGCAGGAAATATGACTAACGTCGGAAATGGCAATCGCCGGGTAGCCCGGACGGTTTTCACGGTAGCGACCGGTCAACTCTTCGGCAAAGTGCATAGCGTCGCAATGGGAGCCGCCGTTGCCGCAGGAAAGCACTTTGCCACCAGCTTTAAAGCTGTCTGCTAACAGGACCGCCGCGCGCTGAATAGCGTGAATATTGGCATCATCTTTCAGAAAGTTCGCCAGCGTTTCCGCCGCTTCGTTCAGTTCGTTACGAATAAGATCCTGGTACATGAGGATATCCTTCAGCATAAATGTAATAGACAAAATGCAGTGTACCGGATACCGCCAAAAGCGAGAAGTACGGGCAGGTGCTATGACCAGGACTTTTTGACCTGAAGTGCGGATAAAAACAGCAACAATGTGAGCTTTGTTGTAATTATATTGTAAACACATTGCTAAATGTTTTTACATCCACTACAACCATATCATCACAAGTGGTCAGACCTCCTACAAGTAAGGGGCTTTTCGTTATGATGATTTTGAGTATTCTCGCTACGGTTGTCCTGCTCGGCGCGTTGTTCTATCACCGCGTGAGCTTATTTATCAGCAGTCTGATTTTGCTCGCCTGGACAGCCGCCCTCGGCGTTGCTGGTCTGTGGTCGGCGTGGGTACTGGTGCCTCTGGCCATTATCCTCGTGCCATTTAACTTTGCGCCTATGCGTAAGTCGATGATTTCCGCGCCGGTATTTCGCGGTTTCCGTAAGGTAATGCCGCCGATGTCGCGCACTGAGAAAGAAGCGATTGATGCGGGCACCACCTGGTGGGAGGGCGACTTGTTCCAGGGCAAGCCGGACTGGAAAAAGCTGCATAACTATCCGCAGCCGCGCCTGACCGCAGAAGAGCAAGCGTTTCTCGACGGCCCGGTAGAAGAAGCCTGCCGGATGGCGAATGATTTCCAGATTACTCATGAGCTGGCGGATCTGCCGCCGGAGTTGTGGGCGTACCTTAAAGAGCATCGTTTCTTCGCGATGATCATCAAAAAAGAGTACGGCGGGCTGGAGTTCTCGGCTTATGCCCAGTCTCGCGTGCTGCAAAAACTCTCCGGCGTGAGCGGGATCCTGGCGATTACCGTCGGTGTGCCAAACTCATTAGGCCCGGGTGAGCTACTGCAACATTACGGCACTGACGAGCAGAAAGATCACTATCTGCCGCGTCTGGCGCGTGGTCAGGAAATCCCTTGCTTTGCACTGACCAGCCCGGAAGCGGGTTCCGATGCGGGCGCGATTCCGGATACCGGAATTGTCTGCATGGGGGAATGGCAGGGCCAGCAGGTGCTGGGGATGCGTCTGACCTGGAACAAACGTTACATTACGCTCGCACCGATTGCGACCGTGCTTGGTCTGGCGTTTAAACTATCCGACCCGGAAAAACTGCTGGGTGGCGCAGAAGATTTAGGTATTACCTGTGCGCTGATCCCGACCACCACGCCGGGCGTGGAAATTGGTCGTCGCCACTTCCCGCTGAACGTGCCGTTCCAGAACGGACCGACGCGCGGTAAAGATGTCTTCGTACCGATCGATTACATTATCGGCGGGCCGAAAATGGCCGGACAAGGCTGGCGGATGCTGGTGGAGTGCCTCTCGGTAGGCCGCGGTATCACCCTGCCTTCCAACTCAACCGGCGGCGTGAAATCGGTAGCGCTGGCAACGGGTGCGTATGCGCACATCCGCCGTCAGTTCAAAATCTCTATTGGTAAGATGGAAGGGATTGAAGAGCCGCTGGCGCGTATTGCCGGAAACGCTTATGTAATGGATGCTGCGGCATCGCTGATTACCTACGGCATTATGCTCGGTGAAAAACCTGCCGTGCTGTCGGCTATCGTTAAGTATCACTGTACCCACCGTGGGCAGCAGTCGATTATTGATGCGATGGATATTACCGGCGGTAAAGGCATTATGCTCGGCGAAGGCAACTTCCTGGCGCGCGGCTATCAGGGCGCACCGATTGCCATCACCGTTGAAGGGGCCAACATTCTGACCCGTAGCATGATGATCTTCGGTCAGGGGGCGATTCGTTGCCATCCGTACGTGCTGGAAGAGATGGAAGCGGCGAAGAACAATGACGTAAACGCGTTCGATAAACTGCTGTTCAAACATATCGGTCACGTCGGTAGCAACAAAGTTCGCAGCTTCTGGCTGGGCCTGACGCGCGGTTTAACCAGCAGCACGCCAACCGGCGATGCCACTAAACGCTACTATCAGCACCTGAACCGCCTGAGCGCCAACCTCGCCCTGCTTTCTGATGTCTCGATGGCTGTGCTGGGCGGCAGCTTGAAACGTCGCGAGCGTATCTCGGCACGTCTGGGGGATATTTTAAGCCAGCTTTACCTCGCCTCTGCCGTTCTGAAGCGTTATGACGACGAAGGCCGTAATGAAGCCGACCTGCCGCTGGTGCACTGGGGCGTACAGGATGCGCTGTATCAGGCAGAGCAGGCGATGGACGATTTACTGCAAAACTTCCCGAACCGCGTGGTTGCCGGGCTGCTGAATGTGGTGATCTTCCCGACCGGACGTCATTATCTGGCACCGTCTGACAAGCTGGATCATAAGGTGGCGAAGATTTTACAAGTGCCGAACGCCACCCGTTCACGTATTGGTCGCGGTCAGTACCTGACCCCGAGCGAGCATAACCCGGTTGGTTTACTGGAAGAGGCGCTGGTGGATGTGATTGCCGCCGACCCAATTCATCAGCGGATCTGTAAAGAGCTGGGTAAAAACCTGCCGTTTACCCGTCTGGATGAACTGGCGCATAACGCGCTGGCGAAGGGGCTGATTGATAAAGATGAAGCCGCTATTCTTGTGAAAGCTGAAGAAAGCCGTCTGCGCAGTATTAATGTCGATGACTTTGATCCGGAAGAGCTTGCGACGAAGCCGGTAAAGTTGCCGGAGAAAGTGCGAAAAGTTGAAGCCGCGTAATTGAATAACGGAGCCGAAAGGCTCCGTTTCTTTATCCGCTAATTATTTAAAATTAAAACCATCCGGATGGTTTTCCAGGCTGCCGGTCAACGCCGCGAACAGCACCGTTTTACCATCAATCGAAAGCGCATCGTTCACATTCAACCAGGTGAGTTTCTCTTGCGACGTTTTCTCATCAATAGTCGAGAACAGCCCCGTCATCTGATTAGATTTCTCGGACCACATCACAGCGATACGTTGCGAGCCACAGTCATGCGGTTTGCACGCGCTCATCACCTGATACGTCTCATCTCCCAACGTTACGGTTTGTGCGGGAGTATAAGTACCGCCTTTCATCACCCATGCAGGCAGCTTATGCCCTTGCACCATCTGATTAAACGCAGCTTTGGTGGTTTCGCCCTTTGCAAGGCTGCTAATGGTTAAATCATCCTGCGCCATTGCACTGGTGGCGATGACCAGAGCGGCGACTGTCGTTATTGCCTTAAACATCATTCCTCCCGAGCTTATCCTGCCCATGTTATTAACCTCCTAAAGCCTGGCGATAACACGATAATTTGCAAATCAGATATTTCCAATATCAGCATTTGTTATCAATTTATTCTGCGCTAAGGCAACTGCCTGATAAGGTGTTAAAGTTATAAAACCCTTCGCATAAAGGAGTTGTACACCGTGCCTGGTTTGAAGATTACGCTTTTGCAGCAACCACTGGTGTGGATGGATGGTCCTGCCAACCTGCGTCATTTTGATCGTCAACTGGAAGATATTACCGGACGCGATGTGATCGTTCTACCGGAGATGTTTACCAGCGGCTTTGCCATGGAAGCGGCAGCTTCGTCGCTAGCACAAGATGACGTAGTGAACTGGATGACAGCCAAAGCGCAGCAGTGCAATGCGCTGATTGCAGGCAGTGTTGCATTACAAACGGAGTCTGGTTCGGTTAACCGCTTTTTGCTGGTTGAGCCAGGCGGCACGGTACATTTTTATGATAAGCGTCATCTGTTCCGCATGGCAGATGAGCATCTGCATTATAAAGCGGGCAATGCGCGAGTGATTGTGGAATGGCGCGGCTGGCGTATTTTGCCGCTGGTGTGCTACGACTTACGTTTTCCTGTGTGGTCGCGCAATCTCAACGATTACGACCTCGCCCTGTACGTCGCCAACTGGCCGGCTCCGCGCTCTCTGCACTGGCAGGCATTGCTGACGGCCCGCGCGATTGAGAATCAAGCGTATGTGGCGGGATGCAATCGCGTCGGCAGCGATGGCAACGGCTGCCATTATCGCGGTGACAGCCGGGTGATTAATCCACAGGGCGAGATTATCGCCACCGCCGACGCGCATCAGGCAACGCGCATTGATGCGGAGCTGTCGATGGCGGCATTGCGGGAATATAGAGAAAAGTTTCCGGCATGGCGGGATGCGGATGAGTTTAGGTTGTGGTGAGTGGGTGTTGTGTTTAGGGCCGGGGAGAGTCGGGCTAAGACTACGAAAGCCCGCTCCCCTGCGACCACTTTTATCATAGGAGTGTGGAAGCGCTTTTCCATCAATTGCGATGACGTCTTTATCATTTGATGAATGGCAATCTCGCATCCAGTTAATAAAGCATTCGTGAAATTATACTGAACGGATACAAGACATAACTCTAATTATGGTGCCGTGAACAGAATTACCATTTTCAAAATTACGATATTATTTGCAGTAATTATGTTATTAATCATTGTGATATTTCCATCTCTGTGATTAATACCGGATAAGCATTTAATTGCAGAGTTTGCACGAAATTATCGCAGATAACTGGCAATAACAATAACCCATCAGCCCGCTGCTGTAATACCTCCATTCGTTCTACTGATTCAACATTAACAACCAAACCAAGGGCATTTAGCGATTTAAGGATCTCCAGATGTTCACTCATCCAGCGCAGAGAAAAAGGATCATCACCAATTATAAAAACAGGCCCCCAGCCGGTTAATAACTGGCGTTTCATTACGGAGCCAGGATGAAGTCGAGTACATATTACAGGAAATACCCCCTGTTGCGATGGTTCCGATGATGTGGATAATTCAGAAATATTTTCCATTGTTAGTGAAGAATTAACATCCATTAATAATGGTGAAACAACCTCACTTTCCTTGCTAGTAATGGCTGCACTAATCTGAAAGGAAAATAACAATATTATTACGTATAAACTTATTTTTAACATAACACATTCAATCCGTTTATTCATGTTATAGAATAATAATGCTATAAATCATCATTAATGTTCAATTATTTAATCACACAATTTAAAAAATCATCGACCAATGTGAATTGGCAATGTACCACTCAAGTTAAAATCACTGAATATTTTATCAATTTCTCTTGCAGTTTCTATATATTTAACCTCTTTCGTACTTGCATTATAAATAGCCCAAGCCTCGGGATGGGATGTTCCACCAAACCTTACAAAAAAACTTGATTTCATATTATTATATAAATTAACATCAGGAAAAGGATCTTCTCCAAAATTAGTAGTATTAAATAATGAAAGTTCGTATCGCTTAGAAAATTCTGTTGGTAGGATAGCTTCACTGCCATCAATAGCATTCATCCAGAGTTTGTTACCATTATATTCCAACAATAATCTCTGTTTTGCATGTGTCTTATCTCGTTCTTTAACGACAGCGAATACCTTTTTAACAACTTGCTGTGCGGATGGTCCTATTGTATTACCAAAAGCTGGCAACCCGATTTTGCCATAAACACTCTCCTGAATGAAATAAATATCCGTTTTATCGGCCTCGACAATATCTACCATTTATCCCTCCAAACAAGACCTGACTCCAGGACAAGAGCATAGTGTGTAGTAAACACTTCATGCTCTTGCCCTGACCATTGAAATAACAACTTTCGTTTGTTTACTGTACCAGGGCAAGATTACGAAAGCCCGCTCCCCGCAAGGACTGACGCCAGGTAGTTTCTGTCCATGGCTGCTTTTCGCATCTTACGTCTTAACCCTGCCTTGAATACCTTATCATTCGTCAAAATATTAATAGCGATGTGCCGTATCCCTGAAAATAATTCTGCTGCATTTCCTCTTCTTATTTTGCAGTCGTCTTCATTCATTACCAGGTGAGTAGGCCGCAGGAACCTCCCCCGCAGCCTCTCGCAGAACGGTACGTGAACCTCTCGGCTCATACCGCTCCCATCAAACAAGTCCGCCTCTCATCTTCAGACGCCAGTGGGCAAACAACTGTGGACTTCGCTTCGCCATTTCTTCCAGAAATTTTGAGGCTCTTGTCTTGTATCGGCTGAGCATTTTATATTTCTTACGCCCCCACCTCACCAGTGCTTTATTGATATATCTGAACACGCTGTATAATTCCGAACAGGTATATCGCCCGTAATAATTTATCCAGCCATTCAGTTTTGGATTTATCCATTTCGCTATCTGCTCAATGCTTAAATCCACTCTTTTCCTTATCCCTGTCGCTTTGATTTCCCGACGCATTGCCTTTAGCGCTGATTTGCTCGCTGCGGGGGTAAAACTTACAAACAGACTGTTTCGCTTAACGTTCTTTACTACGCGTCGCCTGAATGTGTACCCCAGAAAGTCGAACATGGTATGTTCATAATCACCCTTCCGGCTTCCATCTTTGCAGTAGATAACTCGCGTTTTCTCCGGATGCATTTCCAGTCCGCATTCGCTAAATCTTTTGCGTAATACTTCTCGCATTTCAGTCGCTTCTGCTTCGCTGTGACAATGCAAAATGCCATCATCAGCATATCGATACCACGGCACTTTCGGATAATATTTTGCCAGCCATTTATCAAACACATAATGCATGAACAGGTTTGCCAGCAACGGACTTATGACACCTCCCTGCGGCGTTCCCATTGTTCGTGCTCTGACTTCTCCGTCTGACATCACCATCGGCGCTGTCAGCCACCGCTGTATATACAATTTTACCCACCGGGCCGGATTGTGTTTGTCCACGGCTTTCATTATCAGTTCGTGCGGGATGTTATCGAACAGCCCTTTGATGTCAAATTCCAGTACCCAGTCGTAATACCAGCAACGCTTACGCGTTACCCCTATAGCATCCAGTGCCGATTTATTCGGTCTGTAGCCGTAAGAGTCTGCCAGAAAATGTGGCTCAACCTGTGGCTCAAAGGCCAGTTTTACCACCGTCTGCGCGATACGATCGCTGACTGTCGGGATACCCAGAATTCTCTCTCCACCCAATTTCTTCGGAATTGCCACCGCTTTCACTGCCGGTTGGAAATAACTTCCTGAAGAAAGTCGGTTCCAGATTTTGTACAGATTATCAACTAACCGTTTATCAAAGTCCGCCAGCGATTGCTTATCAATTCCCGCCGCGCCTGCACTGGTCTTCACTCGCCTGTACGCGCTGACCACCAGTGACTTATCAATGTTAAACGCTTTTGTCTTTGTCATTGTCTCCTCCTGAACATGTTCAGTTGAACACTGTCCAAAGACTGTCTGATGCCGCCCCTTCGCTCCACCTCCATTACAGAAGCTTCATCACTACTACGAACGGCTCCGTCCCTGTGCTGTGCATCGGTACTTTCATGCTCGCCAATTCAGTGACTTGCATTTCTCCCTTATCATCACAACGACAGGTTCCCGCAGTTCCCAGGAAGAGCCTGATACTCCGTCACGCCCACTTTACGCCGGACACCGTCTGCGCAGCATTCGGAATTCACTCGCAGACTTATCCCGAAGGCTGGACGCCCCTTCGGTTTTGATGTCAGTCTCTGGTTTACGACGCGTCAACATGGGTTCGGGTTCACTCGTCTCATGAGTATCTTACCTGCTGAGTTTTCACTCACGCTTTACTTCATCGCTCACTACCATGGCTCTTTACCACAGCAGCATGAAGTGGTTTGGAATCTGCTTCCGACAGCCGATCCCGGTGGGCCTTCCACCATCTCTTTATGAGCTTATACAAAAGCTAACTGCGTATCCTTATGCAGCTATCTTGTGTTCCTGCGGCACACCGTCCAGACGCCAGTGCAGCTTATTCTCCACGTGCCAGTGGTTTCGGATTGCTGTGGCGAACTTCTCTGCGGTTAAATCAGCAGAACTGATATAATATCTGACCGTCATTTCTGGCTCTTTCTTTTGTTCTGCTATTATTGACCGAAAGGAGACTGCCACGCATAATTTCTTCAGACCTTTCCATTCAAACGTGAAATCAATAAGTTCATCAGGGACATCGCAAACAATATGAAGACGGATTTCTTCTCTGCCGTGACTCTTTTCACTCATTGCGTAACTGTCATGCTCTGGATTATTTAATTCTTTCAGTGGAAATTTTTCCTCAAAGGCTTTATTAAGCCGCCCCTGATTTCCTTTTACAGCGAATAAATAATCACCGCCCTGTTTTTGTATCTTCTCTGCAATATCTTTCTGGCAACCCATCGCATCAGTTGTGATGATTTTTCCTTTAATATCCAGCATGTTAAGAAGTTCAGGGATAGCTGTAATCTCATTGGATTTCTCATCCGTCCTGATCTGTCCGATGACCAGACTGTGCATTGTTGAGAACGCACTAATGACATGAATCGCTCCCCTGCGGCGACTCTTGTCATAAGAATGCCGGAGTGTTTTTCCATCAATTGCGATGACGTCTTTATCATCTGAAGAATGGCAGTCACGCATCCAGTTAATAAAGCACTCGTGAAATTTTGCAGGACTGATACAGGATACAACTCTGGCAATAGTATCGTGAACAGGAATACCATTATCAAAATCACCATATTGCTTCAAAAAATCGAGATGTGTTTCCCCAAAATCCTCTATATCTTCCCAACCTTCTGCACCAGAAATAACGGCACAAATAGTCAACAGTAGAATATCCGATAATTTATGTTCCACTTTCCAGGCTTGTCTGTAATCGGGGATAATAGAAATATGTTCCATCAATTTTTTAAGTTCCATTTTGTTCTCCTTAATTATGTAAGGAGTATTTGATCATGTATAAGCAATAAAAAACAGCTTCAGGTAATGAGGAATATCTCAATTTTTAAACATAAAATGCGAATTATTTAGTACAAAAAAGCAGCGTTACGTGATCTTTCCCTGTGCCGGTACCTTTGTCGTTTAATCTGGCAGCTAAAGGCATATTGTTTTCCTGTCTGGAATATCAGCGACAAAAAATTTAAAAAACGGTAAGGTGCTTAACTCAGTAATAATCACCTTACCGGACATCCTGATTTGTAGCCCAACAGGTTAATCAAGTAACAGGGATAAACTGACCATCAATCAGCGAAAATACCGGAGCGTAATACCCCATACGCTCTTCACCACTTTCATCTGTAAAACGGTAAGTCAGTGGGGAATATATTGGTTTCGATTTATTATATAGCTGCACCATACGTCCACCATTCATAACCCGGACGGCATAATCGTCCCACCTGATGGGCTGCATTCTGGCTTTCCCTCCCTCCACATTATCTTTTGAGAAGAGTGAGAGTAATATGTCATCCTCAGAGTCACCGGTTGTGGCTGACCATGCCTTCAGCGCCTCTTTGTTATAAGCTTTCAGACGTGCCCTGTCCCGGCTACTGATGATGCTTGCCATTTCGGTATAGGCGGCTTTTAACTTCCGTAACTGCTCGTCGCTTCCGGTATAGGGGGTTGCCCGCGTCCAGGCCCATTCAGGAAGCCCTGTCACGGTAACTTTTTGAGTGAACTGATACACCTTCATCCCTTTCGGGAAATAGGTTTCATCAAAATAATCTGGATCAATAAATCCTGGCTCCGCCTGCTCAGCCAAAATCTCTTTCCGGATAACGGGATGCACGCTGTCTGGCCGGGCTTCAGGTATGCCCTGCTGGTTGATGGTCACTTTTATTGAAGAAAGCAGCGTTTCCTCCTGTTTAATAAAACGAACCAAATCCAGGCTGCATCCTGCTTTTGGAAAAAAACGCCCCCGTTCTTCCATACTGGCAGGCTTGTCAGAAAACCATCCTAATGCCCCAATCTCCAGACTGATTTCATTTTCTCCATTCGCCATCAGCATCATGGCATTGGTGCTGGATATGGCCCCGGTTGAATCACCATTTGCCCGCCAGGCACTTCTTCGGTTACTGAACCCGAGGACGCCATTAGTCTTAATGGCACAATATGACTCTTCAATATTAAACTTACTGCGAATTTTTTGCTGGTTATCGTTAGAGCAAAATCCAGTTCCCATAACAACTCCTGACAGTAAAATAACCGATATTAAATGTTTTGCCTTCATAATTATTCTCTCTCAAAAGGGGAAAATACTCATTATACTGTTCACTTTTAATTTCTGTAATATCACTTAATAATCCATACCTATCGTCCACGTTGTCACTGGCTTCGGCGGTGTTACTTTTTTCTCCACAGTGCGTTCTTTACCGTATAAATTAACCCGTAATGGTGAATCCTTTACCTCCATAGGATCACATAACTGCCACTCAACGGTATCTTTCTTCTCAGGTTTTTCGCTCTTTTCCTTCCCCTTTCCTTTTTCATCAACTTCACCATGAGACACATCAATCTTAAATTCAAACTTCCCTTTAATGCCGTCATGAAATAATGCTAGGTCCAGTCCGTCATCATGTGAATCAAATCCAAATCCAGCTTTCGCTTCTATAGAGGCAGTCGCTTCGGCGGTCAGTTGTACAACAAAAACATTCGCCTCAAACGTCGCACTCACCACACCTTTTAAACCGAGCTTGATGTTACTTTCCTTTACATTAAACTCCCATTTTTTATCCTTTTCAGCGTATACTGCGCCAAGATCAAGATTAATCTCCGCTGAAATCTCGATATAGCATTCAACACTGGCTCCGTTTTTACGGAGATATTCACGACATCTGTTGACCAATGACTCGACTTTACAATATGCACATATAAATGAAATAATATCGAATCTGAACGACGCTTCAAAAAATGGGGCACCAAACAAACCATAAAAATGACAGGGGCCATCCTGGATATCGGTATATTGATAGGCATACGATATACCCAGTTTAACGGGTTCTATTTTTGCACTGAACAATGCATATTTGCGCGTACCATTATTATTGTCAGGATCTGGCGCAAAATATTTATTGACATTCTTGACCAGAGAGTCAATTCTTCCTATCTGTTCCAGTTGCTTTGTTTGTCGAAGTTTTTTTATCTCTTTTTCATATTCACTTGTGTGTTCAACATTAGCTATTTTTACGCCAAAATCGACAGTCAGGGAAGTCTTGTTTATCCACTCAAACTCAGCAGTGGTATTTGTCCAGCCGCTACGGAGTTTATTTTTATCCCTGGGCTTGGTGTTCTCCATTGCGTCCCTGGCTTTTATTCTTTCGTCACGCCGTTCTTTTACTGTTCTCGTCTGTTTTGATGACGAAATCTCATAGCTGAACCCTGTAGTAAACCTAATTTCCACTGTAGGATAAACATCAATTTCAACATAATTGCCACATTCGTAACAACTGTCAATTCTGACTGAATAATGGGCAGGTTCATAATGATTCTTAAGTGGAGAGGATATTGCCCCCAAATAATCCCATGGTACTCGAAATGTACCCATAGCAATTATTTCACCTTCAGACAAGTTATCATCCAAAGTGACCTTATTAGGTATTCCGAAAGGTTGCAGTATCTTATGATTATTTTCTGATTCTTCCTCTAACCATGCCTCATGTGTTCCACTTTTATCGCACTGGTAGGTAATGGTAATTATACCATCACATCCGGAACCATCATCCAGTAGCTTAAAACGCGCCACTCCTTCTTTTGACCAGAAATGTTTCTCGCCGGCCTCTGGAAAATCACTAATAACATCAAAAATACATGGATCAGGAATGCCGCATTCCACACAGGGCTTTCCGGCTGTCGAAGATGGAGATGTCATATAATCTATCCGTTTGTCTTTTTATTGTGGGATAAATCCCAGTTCCTGTTGTGCAAGTTCATGTACCCGAATATGTCCCGGGTATGACTGATTGCTGAGTTGTTCATACCAGTCATCCGGAATATATCTGAGATCGATTATATTTTTTTTCAGTAATATAAGCGTCATTGTTCTGACGGAACGATCATCTGCTATATTTAATGACTGGCAAAAAGAGAAATAATCTTCTGCCAGAATTCGGGATGATTCAGCTTTTGATGAATCATCCCATCCGTTTTTATCTACATTTTCTTCGATAAATGCAGATAATATATCAAGATAATTATCCCGTGCCTTTCGTTCCAGTTGGCTATATTGTCTGTAACTCAGCGTCAGTTGTGATGGCCGTTCTGCCCTTATATTCATAGTTTCTGCGGGACGGACGGAAGAAAAATTATCCTCACGACATTCTTCACCATAACGGGTACTTAGCTGTCTGACGGGACTGATAAAAGAAAGACGCTGGCGGGGGGTCAGAACTTCCACTAATACCCATATATTCCGGGGATCATAAAATCGCATGAGAACAGGTTTCTCCTGTTCGGGGATCCTAACCCACAGATAACGTCTGAAGTGTTGCTGTAGCTCACGCATGGATGACTCAGAAGTCAGATATATTCCCCATGGCGACGCCTTAACACTCAGCCATGCTTCAACCTCCGGAACGACTTCCACGAGATAGGGGGCTAGCGCGACCAGATCCAGTTGTATGGGTTCTGCATACAGACAACAGTGCGGGGGATTCACCTCGTTCAGAAAATCCAGCAATCCTTCCTCCACAGCGCCATCCACAATGGCGTACTGCACGGGTGCCGTTTCCATCACTTATCCTCCTTCGGGCAGTGCGCCACAAACATTGTCCCGCTTCCGGCTGCGGCTTTCAGGATCACCGGGCGCATCGGCAGGATCACGTCTCCCGGACTGCCTCCGCCGTTAAGATTGATTTTCGCGCCCTTAATATCCACGCCGCCGGAATGGATCACCACAAATGAACCGCCCACCCGCAGACTGATTTTGCTGTCGCTCTGTAAAACAATATCGCCCTGTACGCTGATACCCAGCGCGCCGCTTATTTTCTGTGCCAGATCGCCTTTCACCTCCAGCCCCTGATTGCCCTCTGTCAGGCTGACATGGTCTTTGGTGGTTTTATGGTCCTGTTTACCTTCAACCGTCACTTTCCGGTCATTTGCCACCACCAGGGATTCATCATGCCCGATGCTGACCGTCCGGTCATAGTTGACCCGCTTATCCTTGCTGTTCAGCACAACGACTTGCATATTTTTCTGTGCGTGCAGGTAAATTTCTTCCTTGTCCGTCGCGTCCTCGAACCGCAGTTCATTAAAGCCGCTTCCTTTATAGGTCTTCGACCGTATCGTCATCTGCGTCTTCGTCCCCGGCAGACTCCCCGGCGAACGGTTGTCCTCATGGTACGTCCGCCCCATGATTATCGGCTGGTCCGGGTCGCCGTTCAGGAAGTCTACAATCACTTCCTGGCCGATGCGCGGTATCGCCAGGTTACCAAATCCCGGCCCCGCCCACGCCTGCGACACCCTCACCCAGCATGAACTCGCCTCCGTTGCCGGGTTATACCTGTCCCAGTGAAACTGCACTCGCACACGTCCGTGTTCGTCGCAGAAGATTTCCTCTCCCGCAGGACCGGTGACAATGGCGCTCTGTGGCCCGTCCACCTTCGGTTTGCTTTGCAGCCGTGGACGCCACGTCCGGTCCGCCGGTATCACCTCTAACTGATTGCCCAGCGTGGTTCCCTTTCCCTGGCTGCCGTGCAGCGCCTGCGGCTGGTTTCCTGACAGTATGCTCTGTACCACCTGCCATTCACGGTTCAGCATCTTCTGCGGATGCCCCGTCAGCGTAAACCGCGTTCCCGGCCACAGCTTCGGTGAATTACTCTGCCCTGTGGCCTTTTCCGCATCACTGCGCAGGCTCTCCATCTGGTACAGCGTGAAATCCTTGCCGTGCTGTTCATCCTTGTACCTTCCCGGATAATCAAATATCTCATACTGCTCCAGCTGTCCGTTCAGGTTCTCACCCTGCTGCTCATACATCCCCGGCCAGTCCGGCACCTTAAACGTGTAATCCTGGCTCTGCACCGACGACGGGCGGACATACGCCTCATAACGGAACATACTGACACACTCTGTCTCCGCTCCTGCCGATGTGTCCGGGTTAAACGGAAGCTCTCCCGCCTGTGACAGCCCCGCCACATCGTCGCACAGCGTCAGCTTCTGCTCCGGACTGTCCGCCGCAAACCGCTCAAAGAAGAAAAGACCCTCCTCCGCCCATAGCCGGGACAGAAACGCCAGGTCCGACTCCCCGTACTGGACACAGAACTCCCGCGCCGGATGGTCCTCATAAAACAGCGGTGTCCACTCCGTGACGCCGTTCTCGTTCAGTAACGTGGCCGATATCGTCCGGATATCCTGCTGCTGGAAGATACGGAAGTTCTGCCGCAGCCCGCACCGCCATAACGGCGGCTCAATACGCAGGTGATAACGCATCTGCCAGCCATTGTTCTCCTGCATGCCAAAACCCGCCACCACGCCGGTGACATAACGCAGCGGGATGACGCCCTGCCAGATGGTCAGCGTCGCCTTCTTCTCCAGCAGCATCTCCGCCGTCTGCATAAAAGAGTCGCTGGCAACATCCACACTCATCACAAACGGATAAGACTGGTTCTGGATTAACCTGAAATGCACCACTGCAAAGGTGTCCGGCTCCTGGCCGTCAATCTCCAGCGTAAAGCGCAGACCTTTTAAGGACATAATGACCTCCCTGATTTATTCACGGACCAAATGATTCTTACCATGCAGCAAAGGGTGCCAGTGCAGCGTTACACTCATCTTTACATTTTCAGGTACGCTACCGCCCGGGTTTCCGG
>ERZ650918.1729-NODE-1729-length-17480-cov-16.044075_pt1 | contig 17480 bp, 17 predicted proteins | sample MGYA00514758_ERZ650918 | MGnify/ENA metagenome assembly ERZ650918 | reverse complement strand
AGTTGATTTTGAAGTTGGTTAATGAAGGAAAGGTAGATTTATTGAATAGTATACAGTAATATGCTGACATAGTAAATTGAACGCGGATAACGCGGATGATGCGGCTCTTTTTCTGATGCAAAATTAGAAAAAACGCGTTATCCGCGTCGTCTGCATCTAAATATGAATAGCTGAAAACTTATATTAAAAAAACAATTGTATCATGAAAAAGTTATGTGTATGGGCAGTTGCCGCCCTTTTAATGGCAGCTTGTACTCCGAAAGCTGAAAAGGCTACAGATTCCGGTTTATTGCAGAGTAAATTCCAGACAGAAGTAGATGGAAAGAAGACTGATTTGTTCACTCTGCGTAACAAGAACAACATGGAAGTTTGTATCACGAACTTCGGTGGACGTATTGTTTCAGTGATGGTTCCCGACAAAGACGGACAGATGCGTGATGTTGTTCTCGGTTTCGATTCTATTCAGGACTATATCAGCAAGCCTTCGGATTTCGGTGCGACTATCGGACGTTATGCCAATCGTATCAATCAGGGACAGTTCACTTTGGATGGTGTAGAATATCAGCTTCCCCGCAATAACTACGGTCATTGTCTGCACGGCGGACCGCAAGGATTCCAATACCGGGTGTTTGATGCAGAATTGTTGAATCCGCAGGAATTGCAGTTGACTTACCGTGCGGAAGACGGTGAAGAAGGTTTTCCGGGAAACATCACTTGTAAAGTGTTGATGAAACTGACGGACGATAATGCCATCGATATTCAATACGAAGCGGAAACAGACAAACCGACGATTGTAAATATGACCAACCACTCTTATTTTAACCTTGAAGGTGATGCCGGCAACAACTCCGGTCATTTGTTGATGGTGGATGCGGACTATTATACTCCGGTGGACAGTACTTTCATGACAACTGGCGAGATCGTTCCGGTAGAAGGAACTCCGATGGATTTCCGCACCCCGACTCCGGTAGGCGAACGTATCAACGACTATGATTTCGTACAGCTGAAAAACGGCAATGGTTACGATCACAACTGGGTATTGAACACGAAAGGCGACGTAACCCGTAAATGCGCTTCTTTGAAATCACCGAAGACTGGTATCGTACTCGACGTTTATACTAATGAACCGGGTATTCAGGTATATGCAGGCAACTTCCTCGATGGTTCGCTGACAGGAAAGAAAGGCATTACTTACAACCAACGTGCTTCCGTATGTCTCGAAACACAGAAATATCCGGATACTCCGAACAAACCGGAATGGCCGTCGGCTGTACTTCGCCCGGGCGAAAAGTATACAAGCCAATGTATCTTCAAATTCTCTGTAGACAAATAATGGATTTATGAATCAGCTCCCTGCTCTCGGTTGCCAATTATTTATTTCGGAATATATTCATAGGCAGCTATTTGTGAGGCTTTATTACGGCCTTCCGTCTCTTATTGGGACTGTTCTCTACAATATATTTCTATGGTTTACGGGAGTAGGGGGATTGATAAGTCTGTTATCGGGCAGCTCTTTTTCAAAAGATGGAAATGGAAATCAATAATTTATGAGATACTGGAAAACATATTATATCATCTGTCTTATATTTATGCTTACTCCGCTTACATTATGCGGACAGGTAGATGCAGAACGGTTACAGGAGCTGGACAAGCTAATGTTTAATGGGAGATATTTTGAATCAAAAGAGCTGTATAAGAATCTGTCTGATACGACAACTATCCCTTCTGATTTAGATTTGTTCTATAAATTTAGGATGGCACAGTTTTTGAACAAGACGGATAGTGCTGTTTACTATTTGGAGAAGTATATACCTTATTATTATGAGGATTGTGGAAATCAAGTGTTAATTCTTTATTCTATGTTGTTTGATGCATACATTGAACTTGGGTATAAAGATAAGGCACTATGTACTTATCAACAAATGAAACAGCTTTGGGATGAAAGTCTTTCAAATATAAATGGTAAAGCGTATGAGGGGTGGCAAACTGATATTAAAAATTTCTTATCCTATGCTGAAAGTGCCGTGAATTCGCCTCCTATAACAATGAAACGGAGCAATACATCTTCTTTTGTGGATATAAAAGGACATGACAAACCTGTTTTTCAAGCAAAGTATAATGGGATATCACAGACTACTATCTTTGATACAGGGATGCAACCTTACTGTTTTTTGAGTAAAAAGTTAGCCGAGGGGATGGGGATTCGATATGACAGCATTGAAAGGAATAAAGTAGTGGTGAATGAGACTTTGGTTTGTGTCCGAAGTATTATCGATTCTATTGAAGTCGGAAATATCACCTTTTATAATATTCCTACCCTTATCTATAAGGAATCTGAAAGTATTCCGTATGTATCCAGTTCATTAAGGAAGAAGAGGCGGATGAAGAAGGCTTTAGATTCGGTGCGTACATGGGTGGCGGAGCGTGTATGTCTTGGGCTACCGATCATGAAGTTGATAGGGAAAATACAGACTGATTATGATCATAATAGAATGTGTTTCCCTGTTTCAGATGTCACTCTTTCCAAGGAAGCAAATATTTATGCATACGAAAAAGGGCTTTATATGCGTATAAAACTTAATGACATTGATTTTACGGCTAATCTGGATACTGGATCTGGTGAATATATTGAAGTTGATTCTGCATTTTATGAAAAACATCAGAAAGAGATGCCAATTGGTTTTGTAATGAAAAAGAATAGGTTTGGAGTAGCTATGGTACATCAGGCGCGGATGTCCTCATATAAATCATTAAAAAATCCTGTAATTATATTTGATAACAAATTAATGCAGCCTCCGACTATAGATGATGAGGTAAGGGTATATTCTGTTAAATCTATAGCACCACTCTTTGATGGATTTGTAGGATATCGTTTTTATCGAAGCATAGGAAAGAAAGTGCTGCTGGACCTTGATAATATGCGTCTTGAAGCAGTGCAATGAGAGTTGGGTGTTTTTATGTATAAGTTGATGCCAAATAAAGCTCACTGGATAATGAGATAGCCTATAAAAGAAAGAAAATGTAAATCAATAGTAGTATGAGATATCGTAGGTCATATTATATCATCTGTCTTATTTTTATGCTTACTCCACTTACATTACATGGACAGGTCGCTGTTGAACGATTACAAGAGTTGGACAAGCTAATGTATAATGGAAGATATTTTGAATCAAAGGAATTGTACGAGAATCTATCAGAGACAACGACAGTCCCTCCTGATTTAGAGTTATACTATAAATTTCGAATGGCGCAATTTTTAAACAAGACAGACAGTGTCGCTTACTATTTAGAGCAGTTTATACCTCACCATTATGCAACTTTTGGGGAGAAAACACTTGTTTTTTATTCTAATTTGTTTGATGCGTACATAGAACTAGGGGATACGGATAAGGCATTGGATACTTATCTGCAGATGAAACGAATTTGGAATGAAAGTCTTACAAAGACAAATATAGGCGGAAAAGAATATGAGGAATGGCGAACTGCTACAGAGAATTTCTTATCCTATGCTGAAAATGCAGTGAATCTGCCTCCTATAAAAATGAAACGGAACGAAACGTCTTCTTTTGTTGATATAGAAGAAGGTGATAAGTCTGTTTTCCAGGCAAAATATAATGGAATATCACAGAACACTATCTTTGATACAGGGGTGGGCCCCTACTGTATCCTAAGTAGAAAGTTGGCGGATGGGATGGGCTTTAGATATGACAGCATTGACGAGAATAAAGTAACGATCAATGAGAACTTGATTTCTGTCCGGAGTATCATTGATTCTATTGAAGTTGGAAATATAACTTTTTACAATATTCCAGCCTTCATTTACTCGGACACCGCGAGTGTTCCATTTGTATCCGGTTTATCAATTAAGAGAAGAAAGAAGAGGAAGAAGGCTCATACTGTTGTAGATTCGGTGCGTACATTGTTTACGGATTGTGTGTTTCTTGGACTGCCGGTAATGAAATTGATAGGGAAGATACAGACTGATTACGAACATAACAGAATGTGTTTCCCCGTCTCTGTGCCCAATGCTCACCTTTCTAAAGCCCCCAATGTTTATGCATACAAATACGATTTGTATATGCGTATAAAACTTAATGGAACTGATTTTACGGCTCATCTGGATACGGGTTCTGATGAATATATTACAGTAGATTCTGCATTTTACGAGAAACATCAGAAAGAACTGCTGATTGGTTCTACCAGTAAAAAGAATACATTCGGGGTAGCTATGCTGCATCAGGCACGGGCGATCACATATAAAACGTTAAAAGATCCTGCAATAATATTTGATGATAAATTAATGCAGCCTCCTGGTCCGGAAGCTGTAAAAACATATCCTCTTGGCCAAATAGTTCCCGGTATATTCTTTGATGGAGTTATAGGCAATGGCTTTTATCGGAGAATAGGAAAGAAAGTGCTGCTGGACCTTGACAATATGCGTCTTGAAGCAGTGCAATGAGAGTTGAAATAATCTAAATGAGAATAGAATAGACGAAATGAAGAAAAATAAAACTAAAGGACTTTTTGCATCGATAGTGCTTGGAGTGGCGGTTACAGCTTGTGCGTCTGCTTCTTCTAGTGGTACGGTGACGGTAGTGGACCGACCGGACATACAGTCCGTCAATACCAATTATATCGGGTATCGCGCTCCGCTTCGACCGTTGAATTTTATAAAGTTGCCGGTAGGTAGTATTCAGCCCGAAGGATGGGTGAAGAAGTATCTGGAATTGCAGCGTGACGGTCTGACCGGACACTTGGGAGAAATCAGCGCTTGGCTGGAAAAGGATAATAATGCCTGGTTGACAACTGGTGGCGATCACGGCTGGGAGGAAGTCCCTTACTGGCTCAAAGGATATGGCAATCTAGCATATATCCTGAATGACCCGAAGATGATTGAAGAAACCAAATATTGGATTGAAGGTGTATTTGCCAGTCGCCAGCCGGATGGCTATTTCGGTCCGGTCAATGAACGTAACGGCAAACGCGAACTTTGGGCACAGATGATTATGCTCTGGTGTCTGCAATCTTATTATGAGTATTCTCAAGATCAGCGTGTCATTGACCTGATGACGAATTACTTCAAGTGGCAGATGACTGTTCCCGATGACCAACTTCTGGAAGATTATTGGGAGAAAAGCCGTGGCGGTGATAACATCATCAGTATCTACTGGCTTTACAACCATACTGGGGATGCTTTCCTACTTGAACTGGCCGAGAAGATACACCGTAACACAGCCGACTGGACGAAATCCACCTCCTTACCTAACTGGCACAATGTAAATATCGCCCAATGTTTCCGTGAACCTGCCACTTATTATATGCAGACCGGAGATTCAGCGATGCTGAAAGCCTCTTATAATGTCCATCATCTGATTCGGCGTACTTTTGGTCAGGTTCCCGGAGGTATGTTCGGTGCGGACGAAAATGCTCGTCTGGGATATATCGATCCCCGACAGGGAGTGGAAACCTGCGGTTTGGTAGAACAAATGGCTTCTGATGAAATCATGCTTTGCATGACAGGAGATCCCATGTGGGCGGAACACTGTGAAGAAGTAGCGTTCAACTCTTATCCGGCTGCCGTGATGCCCGATTTCAAGGCATTGCGTTATATCACTTGTCCGAACCATGCCATCAGTGATTCGAAGAATCATCATCCGGGCATTGACAATCGTGGTCCGTTCCTTTCGATGAATCCTTTCAGCAGTCGTTGCTGCCAACACAATCATGCACAGGGCTGGCCTTACTTCACCGAACATCTGGTACTGGCAACTCCCGACAACGGAGTGGCAACAGCTATTTATGCAGCTTGCAAAGCTACAGTGAAAGTGGGTGACGGCAAGGAAATCACTCTTCACGAAGAGACAAATTATCCTTTTGAAGAAGGCATTGCCTTCACTGTTTCTACCGATGAAAAGGTCGCTTTTCCATTTTATCTTCGTATTCCTTCATGGACTCAAAAGGTGGAAGTGCGGGTGAATGGCAAGAAGGTAAGTGCAGCTCCTGTAGCGGGAAAATATCTTTGCATCAATCGCGAGTGGGCGAATGGTGATTGTGTGGAATTGACTCTTCCGATGTCTTTGTCTATGCGTACCTGGCAGGTGAATAAAAACAGCGTAAGCGTAGATTACGGACCTTTGACTTTGTCTCTTAAGATTGCAGAGAAATATGTAGAGAAAGACAGTCGAGAAACAGCTATCGGTGATTCAAAATGGCAGAAAGGTGCTGATTCGAAGAAATGGCCTACTACTGAAATCTATCCAGATAGCCCTTGGAATTATTCGTTGGTATTGGATAAGAAAGAACCTTTGAAGAATTTCAAGGTAATCCGTAAATCTTGGCCGGCTGACAACTATCCTTTCACAGTAGCCAGTGTACCTTTGGAAGTAAAAGCTATCGGTCGTCCGGTTCCTGAATGGAAGATAGACGAAACAGGACTGTGTGGCGTATTGCCGGAAGAAGATGCGGTGAAAGGTGATAAAGAAGAAATAACATTGATCCCTATGGGTGCGGCACGGTTGAGAATCTCTGCGTTCCCGAACACAAAAGAATAAATTAATAACTAGAAAACTTAGAATAAATGAAACGTATTGTTTTTTTAGATTACATCCGTGTGTTTGCATGCTTTCTCGTCATCCTTGTTCATGCCAGTGAAAATTTCTACTGTGCTCCCGGAGCCACTGATATGGCAGGTCCGCAGTCTTTTTTGGCAAATGAAGTAGACCGGCTATGGGTATCAGTGTACGACGGTTTTTCACGTATGGCAGTACCCCTGTTCATGATAGTCTCTGCCTTCCTGCTTGCACCGATGAAGGAAGAGCAGTCTATGTGGCAATTCTATCGCCAGCGCTGTCTTCGCATCCTTCCACCGTTTTTCATATTCATGATACTGTACAGCACTCTACCTATGCTGTGGGGACAGATAGACGGAGAAACATCTATGAAGGACTTGTCGCGGATATTCCTGAATTTTCCGACGCTAGCCGGACACTTGTGGTTTATGTATCCTCTGATAAGCCTTTATTTGTTTATCCCAATTATATCCCCATGGTTGAGAAAAGCCACGGCTAAAGAAGAGCGTTTCTTTATAGGGCTGTTCGTGTTGTCAACCTGTATGCCTTATCTCAATCGTTGGTGCGGTGAAGTGTGGGGACAATGTTTCTGGAATGAATACCACATGTTGTGGTACTTCTCCGGTTATTTGGGCTATCTTGTTCTGGCACATTACATTCGTGTACATCTTACCTGGAACCGTTCCAAACGTTTCACTGTAGGAATCATTTTAATGGTAATCGGTGCTGTATGGACTATTTATTCATTCTATGTGCAGGCTATACCCGGCGAACTCCATTCCACACCTGTAATAGAAATAGGATGGGCTTTCTGTACGATTAACTGTGTGCTTCTCACAACGGGTACATTCCTTATGTTTACATGTATCAAACGTCCGCAAGCTCCCAAGTTAGTGACGGAAACATCGAAACTTAGCTATGGTATGTATCTTATGCACATATTCTGGCTCGGACTGTGGGTGACTGTGTTCAAAGATACATTGGCGCTTCCCACTGTTGCCGCTATACCATGTATCGCAGTGGTTACGTTTATCTGTTGTTTGGTAACAACTAAGATAATCTCGTTTATACCGGGCAGTAAATGGATAGTAGGATAAATATCCGGAAACAATAAGATTTTGAATAGATAATCAAGTCTTTTCTGATTTTCTATTCAAAATCTTACTGTTTATAGCCTATTTCCCTCTTAATGTCCTCTTTCTCTTTTCACCTCTTTCACCCCTTTGTAAACTGTTATTTCCCAGTCTCTTACGGGTGAATCCTTCCTCTGTCAGAAGCTTTATGCCGCTTTCATCGGTTTCACCAGATACACATTTCCATATTTGGTATGTTTGCGGGTGACACCTGCCGCAAGCAAAACTTGCGCGAACGTAGCCGGATTACTTCCACGCATGGCAGCGGGGTTATACATTTTCAGTCTTCTGAATATGTCCGAAGCCGAGAGCCGTTCGCTTCCCTCTTCATCATCTTTAGCTATCCGGAAGCAGGCATGAAAGACTTCCTCTGCCGGACACGGATGATAAAAAGCGGCGTTGTGGCGTTGCAGTTCCCGTTCCTCTTCTTTTGTGAACCAGTAGCGGATGCCGGAGAGCAGTTCAGCTTTCAGTTGGGCATAGATCTGATCGTGCATGATACCTTCGCAGTCGATCAAATGTTCTGCTTCAATGCAGATGAATCGCCGGCTACCGGTGGGATTGGTGAGCAAGTCAAAACGGTTGCTTGTACCGATGAAAGAAGCGATGCGCGGCAAGTTGCGGAAATTCTTTTGATAAGCTTTGCAGATATTCAGGTTTGCCATTTGCATCAGATTCTTCAATAATGGCATTTGCTGCGTTCCGTATTTGTCAAATTCATCCATGTTCAGAAGTCCCATTTCGGCAAGTAACCTTTCGGGTTTTCCTTGTGCAGACAGTTTCAGGTTGTCCATGTAATAACGTGACAGTGCCGGCGGCATCAGTGCCTTGCAAAATGTGGATTTTTGTCGTCCCTGCTCGCTGCTGACAAGTATGGGGGCTACGCTGTTGGCATGTATTCCCGTCATGCCTAACCATTGGGCGGTGAGTCCCAGCATCCAGGTATGGAAGCTTTTTATCCAGAGCTGATTGTCAGAGACACGCTGCGCCAAAGCTTCCAGTCTGTCTGTCCCATCCCAGCCGGGCAGTTCCTCCATGTAAAGCCGGAAAGGATGGTATTTAGGAATACAAGTGGAATAAATGTAACGGCTCAAGTCTTTATCCCAGCAGGATATGCCCTGGTCGTGTGCTTCCATGCAGAAAGTGTTCAGTTCCCGCTTACTTACAGGTTCGAAAGGAACGGCACGCTTGTTGGCAGGACGATATTCCGTTTCTTCCGTCAATAGGTTGTAACGAAAATCATACTGTTTTTGCAGGAATGTACGTACCTCTTGGGTTAATCGGACCGGTTGTTTTCGTTCTGTCTCTTTCTCCCTTCCAGTAGGCGGTGCTGTGTCCGGCAGGGGAACGGTATATTTATCTTCATGACATTTTAGCGTTTTCTGTGGCTCTTTGTCTGTTTTCTCAACTGCATCTTCTTTGTTTTCCTTCATTTGAAACAATTTTAGTTCCTTCAATACCTGTCTCCATATCAATGTTATTGCATTCATTGTTTTTTCTATTTTTAAGTGATTAAAATCGGTTTATTGTTCAGCACTGATACTGCGAATGTACTATAGGATGATACCGGTTTGCAAGTGTTTCTCCGGAAAAAATATAAATTTCTACTTGACTGAAGAAGGCGGCTTCTTATCGTCCTTTTCTCTATTTTTTATCGTATCTTTGACGAAGAGTTATTGTTGATTCACTTTCGTGGTTTAATCAAATGACAAAAGTGATCTACTTGGATAACAACTGTGATTTAAATGAACCACGGTAGTGGTTTGATGATAAACTTAAAGTTTTTACATGAAATATATTCACTATCAAAACGTTAACTACTAATGGCTATACTTTACGATTGGTATGAGAATCCCGGTGAGTCCGATGATTCGGAAGAGAAAGGTTTGCATCCCCGCATTTTTTTGAATGGTAAGGTGGGAACGGATAAACTGTGCCGGATGATTCACGGACGCAGTTCGCTTTCTGTAGGTGATGTAAAAAATGCGTTCGAGATGCTTGCCCAAATTTGTGGTGAAGAACTACGTGAAGGACGCGAGGTACATATCGAGGGGCTAGGCTATTTTGCCCCTATTTTGAGGAGCACGCAAAAGGTGACCCGCAGTACTAAAAACAAATGGTCGAAGATGGAACTGAAAACAATCGGTTTCCGTCCGGATGCTCGCCTGCGGGGTGAATTGGTAGGTGCCAAAGCCGGCCGGAGTAAGTATGCGCGCCATTCGGAGTCTTTGTCGGAGGTGGAGATAGATATGCGGCTGAAGGAATATTTCGCCGATCATGACGTAATGCTTCGTTATGATTTTCAGGAAGTGTGCTGCATGACACGGACTACGGCGAACCGTCATCTCCGGCGATTGCAGGAAGAAGGAAAACTGCGTAATATAGGTAAATGTATGCAGCCAATTTATGTGGCTGCGGCAGGGTATTATGGGGTGTCGCGCGATGTGGTGAGGCGGTAATATAGGTCTGTTGTGAAATGGTGAAATCTCACAAAAAGAATTTTAAAGGGATGCTTTCACCTGCTTTTGGCCATTAAGAAAGGGTTTCTGAAAAGATTGAAAGAGATGAACCGTATGATCATATTAGTTATGTTATCATGAGAAATAAGTGTGTTTTCTGAAGAATTTGCTTATGGAGAGCATTTTAGTTGCTATAAATTATTTATCTTTGCTGTGTCATTTCAGCTTTTTTAAACTAGAAATGGCAGACATATTAAAATGACGTTTACGAACGTGATCTTCTATACGTAAATTCTCGCAAAATTTATCAAACCGAAGAGAACGGCAACGAAGACGTCCACTTGTATGTGTATTTATCAAACATATCAGTTATTGGTATGTTCTGTATATTTCCATACTGCGTGGGCTAGCTGCGTTGCTTATCCGGTTTGAAGGCAATGCGAGAAGCCTACGTATAGGATAAGCTATAGTCGGTTTCCCACGCTTTTTTGTTATGTCTTCATGGAGTATTAATATCAGTCGCCGTACTTGGGGAACTATACGGCTTTATACACACAATGAAACCGATTGGTCTTCTTATAAAAGAAGAATTAGAAAAACAAGAACGGAGCATCAGCTGGTTTGCCCGTAAATTATCATGTGATCGTTCTAATGTCTATCGCTTATTTCAAAAAGATAGTGTAGATACAAGTCTGTTAGCTAGAATCTCTGTTCTTCTAAACCATGATTTCTTCTCAGATCTCTCAGAATATATTAAAGAAAAACATCAGTCGCAAGATTCGCAATAAAGTTGTGGCATTTTCGCAATATATCATCTTATCTCTGTTTTCATTTTTGACATATCTTTGTCGAAGATTATAGAATAGACTATTTGAAATAATATGTAATGAAAAAGCTAATATGAGAATAACTTTTTCATTGATGGGGGGATATATCTGACTTGAAATAGAATAATTTATAATTAATTCAATTTAAAAACGAGAAAAAATGAAAACAATGAAGTATTTGTCAATGATGCTGGTTATGCTAGCTATGAGTGTGTGCATGTTTAGTTGTGGAGATGATGATGATGAGACGGGAGGCTATGATTTAGCTGGAACACAGTGGGCATATACCGATGTGTATAGTGATGGAACCCGAGAACAGATTATCAGTTTTAATAAAGATAATACAGCGACTTTGGTGGTTTCTGTAAAAAATGCGGGTGGTGTAATAGTTCAATCGGAATCAATAAGCTATACATATCAACGTTCCGAAAATTTGGTTGTACTAACTGCACAACAGGCAGGGAAAGCAAACTTAGAGGGGGTGATTTCTTCTACCATTAAAATGGAGATAACGAATACTTCTAATCAGAAAATCATCGGTACATTTTATAAGAAATAACTTTAGTATTTGTTTAATCGAAATATTGTAAATATGAAATGAGATTATGTCAAGGAATGATGTTATACAATAATGGAAATGATTTGACATAATCTTTTTTATTCTTTAAAACAAATTCCTTATGTATAAGTATCTATATTTCTTGTTATGCTTTCTATTTTATAATTGTCATGAAGATAGTGAATTCTTATCTTTATCTAATAGTGTTGTAACATTTGGTTGGAAAAGTGATACAAAGGAAATAATCGTAGATTCAAATACGCATTGGTCTATTCTTGCAGATCTACCATCTTGGATAACGATAAATGGGTTAAAGGAGGGAAATGGAATATCCTCTATATATGTGACAGTTGCTAATAATGAAACAGGAAATTTAAGAAAGTGTAGTATTGTTTTTACCGATTATGATAATCAGAAGACTCTGTTAATTTCACAAACTGCCAAAGAGCAACTTTATTTTATAGGTGGAAAACAATATCAAGTTAATTCCTCAGGTGTAGAATTATTGATTGATATAGAACAAAATATAGATTATAAAGTATATATATCAACAGATGCACGTAGTTGGATTACTCAATCTACACAAAGTAACTATGTTGGCATTTCAAACACAAATATTGGAGGACGACAATCTTTAATTTTAAATATTGCTAATAATTTGGAGCATGAAGAACGCCAGGCTAAGGTTGCTATATATAATGAAAAATTGTGTCTTTCTGATACTCTATATATAATACAAGAGGCAGATAATGGCAATTATTCCTATGTTGATGGTGAGTATTTGCAATTACAACGAGCAGTGAAAGGCAATGGTGTGAATTTGTTTATTTTTGGAGATGGTTTTACAAGTAAGGATTTGAGAAAAAATGGTCGTTATGAAGCTGTAATGAAACAAACGATGGATTATTTTTTCACTATTGAACCTTATCAATCTTATCGCGATTATTTCAATATCTATATGGTGATAGCAGAATCGGAAGAGGCAGGCGTAAGCATGAACGATACATTTGGAAGAAAAATAAATAATAAATTTTCCACAACTTTCGGTGATGGAACTTCAATAACTTGTAATGATGAGCTTTGTTTCGAATATGCTCGTAAAATAAAAGACTTGCCTAAAGATAAACCACTAACAATAGTTATGCCCTTGAATAGTACTAAATATGCTGGAACAACCTATTTGTATTCTAATGGAAACTCTATAGCATTGTGCCCAATGAGTACGGAAGCTTCTCCTAATGACTTTGAAGGATTGATACATCATGAAGCAGGTGGTCATGGTTTCGGCTTTTTGTGTGATGAATATGTTTATTATAATGCGCAAATGCCCGAAAGTCGTAAGAATGATTTGAGAGAATGGCAAAAACTGGGCTTTCAATGTAATTTGGATTTTACAGATAATTTGTCTACTATCTTGTGGAAAGATTTCATTGGAATAGATAAATATGCTCAAGTAGGTGCTTACGAAGGAGGTTATGAATATCAGTATGGAGTTTGGCGTTCTGAAGTGAATAGTTGCATGAATAATAATATACCTTATTATAACGCACAAAGCCGTTGGAGTATTGTGTCCCGCATTATGAAACTGGCTGAAGTGGATTTCACAGTTCAGGACTTTATTGAAGCGGATCATGTTACGTCATGGAATGGTATCACTCGTAGTGGTATTTCAGAGAAGAAACTGCCACCTTTAGGTAGTCCAAGGTGGATTAAATAATTTTTGGTATGATGTACAACAAACATATTTTTTTGTTATTAATCTATATTGTTTTATCCATAAACGTATTGGCTAAAGACTATTATAATACGAAGAATATATCTTATGAAATTTTACCGGACGGTACAGCCACAGTAAACAGTTGTAGGAAAGAAAAGAATATAATAATTCCTGAAATAATTACGTGTAAGGGTAGAACCTATACTGTCACCGGATTTCAAGGAAATATACTGTATGATGTGGAAACATTATCTTTACCTAAGACCATAGTATCAGATATCTCTTGTTATCAAGCGAAAAAACTCAGATATATATCTGTAAATGAGGAGAACCCTCATCTGAAAGCTGTCAATGGAGTACTTTACTCAAAAAATATGGAAAAACTTATTTGGTTTCCGAGTAATCATAAAGATTTGAAGGCCTTTATTCCAATAGGAGTAAAACGTATAAAGCAGAAAGCGTTTAATGAATGTAATATAAAGGAATTGTATATCCCATACAGCGTGTCATTTTTAGAGTCAGGGTGGCTCGGTGGATGCCACCGTTTAACTAAGATTGTTTATGAACGTAGTGGATTGTTTTATGATTTCTATGAATCTAAATATGATTATAAGAAGCTGAAGAAAAAAATATAATTTGCGATATCGATCTGACTGCTTATTTGATGTTGGCTAACAGAGGTAATATACAAGCTCAATATACTTTGGGAGAATTTTTGTATATTGGAAATGTAAAATCGATACCTCAAAATGTAAATCAAGCTACAAATTGGTTTACTAAAGCAGGAGAACAAAATTATGTCCCAGCGATATTAAGGCTTATAGATATTTATAGTACTGTCAATATGAATCCAACCAAGGTTTTATATTGGAGAATAAAGGCGGCTGGACTAAAGCATAATCCATCAATGGTAGCTCTGGCTGATTTGTATTTTAAAGGGGAAGGAGTAAAGAAAGATACTGAAAAGGGAATACAATTGTATATCGAAGCCGCACAACTAGGTAACTACTATGCTGCTGGTTGTGTGGGTAACTTTTATTATAATGGATACAGACCTTATGTAATTCAAGATAAATCCCGTGCTATTGAATGGTTTAAGTATGCGGCTGAAGGAGGAAATGGTGAGGCAGCTTATCGTATGGGAATGTGTTATTATTTAAGCGATGGCGTTTGGAAGGATGAAAAAAAGGCCTTAAATTATTTGAAAATGGCTGTGAGTGCAAATTGTTCAATGGCAAACAATATTTATAGCCTTCTTGCTTATAGGGAAGCAGAGCGACAAATGGATGAAAAGGAATATGATGTAGCGGCAAATTGCTTTAATGAGGTAGTACAGTATGATAGAAATAATCTTGCAGCTTGTATAAATGCAGGCTATTGCTATTTAAGCCAGGCATATCCTGCTTATGAATCAGCAGAGTTATGTCTTAATCAAGCTTTGAAACTTGATCCTACTAACCAAGCGGCTAAAAATAATTTGGCAATAATAGCTAAATATAAGTCAACTAAAGCTCTGATCAAACAATATATTTCGAATGGAGATAGTTATTATAATACAGGTAATTATGAAAAAGCTGTGGACAGTTATAGTAAATCAATCTCAATGGAAAAGAATGATCCTTATCCATACTATATGATAGCGCATTGTTTTTTTGCTTGTGGAGCGTATCAAGAAACTATTGAGTTTTGTGATAAAGCTTTGGCGATAAAGAGCTATTATAATGATGCAAAGAAACTACGGAAAAGTGCAAAAAGTATTATAGTGCTTAATGCTATATCTCAAACTCTTAATGCTTTGTCTGGTACGCTCAATACTATTTATGCTAATAATTCTGTGTATAATACAAATACTACAAATTATTCCAGTAGTACTAATTCGACTCCGATAAAGATGGAAGTTTCAAGAAAAAGTAAAGAGTGTTCATTGTGTCATGGGACGGGATGGATAGATTCTAATGATACTCCGACTTTTTCATCAAATTCTAGTGAACAATGGTGTGACGGCTGTAAAAGAATGGTATCTGCTTCACATTGCCACCAGTGTAAACAATGTCCATCTTGTCGGGGAAAAGGGATTTCTCCATTTTAGGGGCATGGATTATAACTATTTTTTTAGTGAAGCAGAAAGAAGTGATTTTTCAGCTAGTAGTAAAATTTCAGATACTCAAGCCGTCCAATAACTCTAAATACAGCCCGACAGCTTCTTCTATCTCCTTCAACATGATATATTCCTCTGCCGTGTGCGAGCGTGAAGAGCGTCCCGGCCCTATTTTTACCGATGGAAAGGACATTAATGCCTGATCGGACAGGGTAGGAGAGCCGAAAGGAACGCATCCTATTTTTATAGCCTTCTGTACGAACGGATGCTTCTCGTCAATCCGTGAAGAATTGAGACGGTACGAACGTGCCTTGGCATCACAAGAAATATGTTTCTTGATTTCAGCAAATAATTCTTCGTTGGAGTAAAGTTCATTGCTGCGTATATCGACAACGAAAGTACATTTGTCCGGAACAACATTATGTTGCGTACCTGCGTTGATTACGGTAACACTCATTTTCACAGCTCCCAGTAGCGGAGATTCTTTCTCAAAATGATAATCACGGAACCAGGCGATATCATCCAATACCTTATATATGGCATTATCTCCTTCATTGCGTGCCGCATGTCCGGCTTTCCCTGTCGCGGTCACGTCCAAAACCATTAATCCTTTTTCGGCAATGGCAGGTTGCATCTCCGTAGGTTCGCCTACGATGGCGAATGAAACGGGCGGAAGTCCCGGCAATACACTTTCAATTCCATCTTTGCCCGAAACTTCCTCTTCGCAGGAAGCGAGATAAATCAGATTATACTTCTGCGAAGTACGACATAGTTGCAGGAACACCTGTAAGAGAGAGACAACACTGGCACCGGCATCATTGCTTCCCAAACCGTACAGTTTGCCGTTTTCTTCCCGCGGAGTGAACGGGTCTTTCCGCCAGCCGTTCACCGGCTTTACTGTGTCTATGTGGGAGTTAAGCAGGATAGTCGGCTTCTTCAGGTCGAACATCGGGCTGAGACACCATACATTGTTTCCCTTGCGTCCGGTCTGCATACCCGCCATTTCGATATAGTTCTGCAGAAAATCGGCAGCCTGAGTCTCTTCCCGGCTGATTGAAGGGATACTAATCAATGATTTAAGCAGGCTTACAGCCTCGGTTGCCATATACGGAATATCATATTTCATAGTTGGATATACTGCTTTAGCGTTGTAATTCAGATGTTATATTGTTACTAATTATTTTTACACAAAGATAGTCATTTTGCGCAATTGTTTCAAATAAAATTAATAAAGAAAGCTTTATGAAAAGATTTATATATCATATAGGTAAAAATATAATAAATTCGATAAAAGTATTTGGAGTGCCTGTTGGAGTAGTTGCTGTCATGACATGTCTTGTAAGTATTATAGAAACAGGAGATTTTAGACCTCTTATAATTTGTTTATTAATAATATTACTAGGAAAAAGCCTTGTAGATGCTACATATACGAATAAATATTAAGGAGAGATATATGGATATTAATAAAATTAAAGAGATTAAAGAACCATCTAGATTTAGGAAATTTTTAAAATCTTATTATTCTAATCTATGCCCTGTATTATTCTTTGCATTTTTAGGATTTTTATTACTTTATACAATTATCTCTATTGGTGCAATGTTTATGGGTTCATGGATTCATCCTATATTATGTTTATTAGGATGGGTAGGTTTTAAAACTATATTAGATGGAGACTTTTAAGCCGTAGTAAACCTACGGCTTTATATTTAATCAAGGAGCAGAAAAAATGAATATAGAATATAAGAAACAATTAGAAGAATTTTATTCTAATTTATCAATAAGAGAATTGGATTATATGATAAATAGACTTGATACAAAATATCAATATTTTAAAAATGTATTTGATTGGACATATTTAAGATATGTTATAGACATTATAGAAGAAATGGGCATAGCTAATAAAGAAAAACTTAAAAGAGAGGCACGTATTAGTACAATAAAAAATAAAAAGCCTAGGAGGTTTATATAATATGTTAAATATGATATTTGGATTTATTGCTTCTATAAAAACTGTTATAATAGGAACTATTAAATGGTGTGTTAATACAGTAGGAGGAATGATATTAAATAATTTAATAGGTGTACAAACACCTAATTAGGAGATAATTATGTCAAAT
>ERZ650918.1723-NODE-1723-length-17559-cov-5.819584_pt1 | contig 17559 bp, 12 predicted proteins | sample MGYA00514758_ERZ650918 | MGnify/ENA metagenome assembly ERZ650918 | reverse complement strand
GGCTGGAGGCGTAGAACAGCGTGATTAGGCCCAGAAATCCGAAGAAAGAGCGGCCGAACAGGTACGGCTGGTATTTTTTCGGGCCGTAGTAGGAACCACGTTTTTTACGGATGATGAAAAAGGAAACGATCAGGATGAAGAGATTGCGGACGCAGATCTGCTCCATCGTTGGAATTTCGCGGCTCATACGGACAACGACCTGCATGGAGGCGAAAGAAAGCGCGGACAGGATCATAAAGAGGATGCCCTTTTGTTTTTGTGTGATATTCATGATGTCCTCCTGTGAAATTGGAATCGAGGAATAGCTCAATTAGAGTGATGATATGTCAAAAGACACGACAATTAAGAGTATAACTTTTTTTCATGGAATCGTCAATTGGTGCAAATATGTAGAAAAAATAAAAGATTTCAGGAGGACAAGTGGAGTATGTTTGGTGCGGATTAAATTGGAACAAATGGACGGTGATGGATTGCAGTTAAAAAACAGAATGCATATTGCCAGAGAAATAGAATCCAGTTACAATGATAGTAGAAAATAGTATTTAAAACTGTTGGCGGAGAGCGTAGGCGGAACCGACGGGGAGAGGACCGGGCGATCGTCAGAGGCTCGAAACAGCAGAAAAATGAATGAAAACGGATAAGGTGAGGAAATACTATGTATACATTCGAGGACTTAAAGCAGATCATGAAGACACTGCGTGCGGAGGATGGCTGTCCATGGGATCGGGCGCAGGATCATGACACGTTGAAAAAGCATCTCGTGGAGGAATGCGCGGAGGTGCTGGAGGCGATCGATGCTCATGACACGGAAAATCTCTGCGAGGAGCTGGGGGATGTCCTGTTCCAGGTCATGTTCCACAGTGAGATCGAGGCGGAGCAGGGAAATTTTACCGTGGATGATGTGGTGAACGGCATCTGCGAGAAGATGATCCGCCGCCATCCACGGGTCTTCGGAGGCGAGATTCCGGAGGTGGAGAACGAGAAGGACCTCTGGGAAGCGATCAAGAAACAGGAGCGGGAGGAAAAGAAAAAACGGGCCGCCGCACACTGACGAAAAGTGCGCAAAAACACGGCAAAAACGGGCAAAAATCCTTGACAAAGAATGCAGAAACATATATAAATGTAAGAGTGCAATGCAAAGGTCCTTCGGGCAGGCTTTGTCCGCGGGTTTTGAAATGAATTTTAGGAGGAAATAAAACAAATGAACAAGACAGAATTAATCGCAGTTGTAGCTGAGAAAGCAGAGCTTTCCAAGAAAGACGCAGAGAAGGCAATCAAGGCTTTCACAGATGCAGTATCCGAGGAACTGGTTAAGGGCGGAAAGATTCAGCTGGTTGGCTTTGGTACTTTTGAGGTAGCTGAGAGAGCAGCTAGAGAGGGAAGAAACCCGAAGACCGGCGAGACCATGCCGATCGCAGCTTCCAAGACTCCGAAGTTCAAAGCTGGTAAAGCATTAAAGGATATGGTAAACGCATAATTATCTCAGACATATATGTGTGACAGACAGCCCTTCGTGATGATACATCATGGAGGGCTTTTGATATTATGGGGATTGAGGGAAATCCGCTATGATGAAAATGCCCTGCAAGGGTTATGGAAAGGGAAGATATGAGATTAGACAAGTATTTGAAGGTGTCCCGCATCATCAAGAGAAGAACCGTAGCCAATGAAGCGTGTGACAGCGGACGAGTGATGCTGAATGATAAAGTGGCAAGAGCCAGCGCGGAGGTCAAGGTTGGGGATGTGATTGAAATTGCTTTCGGCAATAAATCGGTGAAGGTCCGCGTTACAAGCGTACAGGAGACCATCCGCAAGGAAGATGCCAAAGAAATGTTTGAATACCTGTAAAAATCCAAGAGACGTCAGTAAAAGGCGCGGAGGACGAAATGCCAAGAAATATAGAGCGGGATGAAAAAGAGGCGATGCGCCGGAAAGAACAGCTGATGGAAGCTGGATTCAGGCTGTTTTCGCAATATGGGATCGAGAATGTCAGCTTACAAAGAGTGGCGGACGCTGCGGAAGTGGGCGTTGCGACCCTATATAACTATTATCAGACGAAGGTCAAGCTTGTGATAGCGATCAGCGGAAAAATCTGGGGCGATCTCTGGAAGGAGATTCTGGAAGAAAAGGGACCGGAGATATTTGAATCATTCACGGCGTATCAGTACATTGAGTTTTATACGGACCAGATTATCCGGATTTACCGGGAACGCCCGGAAATACTCCGGTTCAGTAATAACTATAAAAACTTTATCTCCCGGGAGAAAGTCAAGGGGGAAGCGCTGGCTGAACATCTGGATGTTTTGAAGCCGGCAGGAGCGCTGTATCATAAGTTCTATGAGCAGGCGAGGAGCGATAAAAGCATCCGGACCGATATCCCGGAGCAGCAGTTATTTACAAGTGTTGCGATTGCGATGCTGGCGGTGGCTGAGCGCTATGCACAGGGAATTGTGTGGGCGGACGATCACAAGGAAGACCACACGCAGGAACTGGAATTTTTAAAAGGAATGCTCCTGACATGGTGCAGAACCCCGGAGAACCTGGGAAAACAATGATATAAAGAAGGGAAATAAAAAAAGAAGTCAAGAGAATGAGGTGCCCCCTCAAAGTTAGACTTTTACGAGGCGACTTCGGTCGTCTCGTTTTTCTTTATGCGCTTAAAAGAACAGATTCTGTCTTGAATTTGTGAGAGTTGATTATTATAATATAAATATAGTGACGACTCATTTGTGTATACACACTTTATGACGGATAATCAACATTTCGAGAATGAGAGGAAAAAGCGTATGAGAAGGAGAAAAAGAAGAATCCTGGCAGCAGGAATGGTGGTAGTGATAACGTGCAGTTCATATGGCTCTGTGCCTAGAGTTTATGCGAACACGAATTTTTATCAGATCCGGGAGATCGAGAGTTTATCGGAACAGGTTCTGTATCAGAAAGTTCCCTATGGCACCCGGTATCAGGATCTGGAGATGCCGGACAGCATAGACGTTTTTGTCAGCGGGGGGGGCAAACCGAAGATGTGCCTGACGCAGGGAGCGATGAGAATGTAGCAGCGTTTGCCAACCGCACAAATGATGATGCCGTGCTGGAAAAAACGGACAGTGAAGAGAATGGAGAAAAAGAAGATACCGAAGGAAAAGATACCGAAGGAAAAGATGCCGGAGAGAATAGCAAAGACAAAAGCGAAGGTGGAGAGGGCTTAGAGAAAGCGGAATCCGGTTCAGGTGAACAGGGAGATTCTGGGAAAGATGGAAATTCGGCGGAAAATGGGGACTCTCAGGATGAAAATGCAAATCCGGGGAACGGTGAATCCGATGAGAAAGACGATTCCGGTAAGACAGATTCCGGTTCTTCGGGTGGAAATGCAGATTTGAATGAAGATGCCGATTCTTCGAATGGAAAAACGGATGAATCGAAGGAAGATGTCAAGACGGATGAGAAAACCGAGGAAGAGATTGACGAAAAGGAAGGTTTCTGGCGAAAAGTAAGGGTGCGCTGGGTTCTGGATGAAGAAGAGAGCCAGGCATCCCGTTATGATGGGGAAAATCCGGGCATCTACCTGTTCCGTGCAGAGCTGAAAAGCAGCAATTATGAGGTAGATGAGGACGAACTTCCGGTGATCCAGATCACGGTCCTGGAAGAAGAGCAGGTGAAAACAACGCTGGAATTTGTACCGTTGGAAGAATCGATCACCGATCAGATTCTCCCGCTTGGAAGCAAAGAATCCGATATCCAGTTCCCGGAGACTCTTACCGTGCGTGAGACGATGGGAGAAGAAACCACCGAGCGGACTTTGTCGGGTATCACGTGGAAACTGGATGCAGAAAACAGCGACTATTCTGAATTTCGGGGCGGACTGGCACCGGAGGACTATTTTGACCGCTTCGATGAGGACGGTGAACCAGAAGAAACCGAAGAAAAGACATGGGAGGGCTACGATAAAGCCAATGAAGAATACAATGGGGCGATCTATACCTATATTCCGGTGATTCCGGAAAGCGAAGAGATACCGGAAGACACAGCTTTGCCGGAGATCCATGTGCAGGTGGGAGACGCGGGGATTGCGTTGTATAGTGGTAGGATAGAAGGGCAGGGAACGGAAGAAAATCCGTGGCAGGTAAAAGATGAAGAAGATTGGGAAACCATTACAACAAGTCGTTTATATTGTAATTCTGGTAATTTGCTGGGATGTATCCGATTAGAGGGAAAAATTGATTTTAGTCAAATTGAAGAGGCGATCCGGAAGAAATCGCTTAAATTAAATGGCAATATATTTGATGGGAATGGATATCCGATAGAGAATCTCACAAAACCATTATTCAGTGTCGCAAATGGGACAGTGAAAAATTTAGTTTTACCAGATGTAGAGATTGATGGAAATGGAAATCAAGGAGCGATTGCTCAGACGGTAGGAGATAAAGCAACAATTGAGAAATGTTATGTTAGTGGCAGTATCACGGCGACAGGAAATGATAATATTGGAGCTGGTGGGCTAATAGGAGCTGTTCAAACGACCAACGGAGCTCCCCTGACGATAGAAAATTGTGTTGTTAATGCAGATATCACAGGCAAAAAAGATTCTCTGGCAGGAGGTTTGATCGGTTCTGTTAGTGGGAGTAACGTGGTAACGATCAAAAAATGTATTGCAATGGGAACTGTCTCAAATGGAAATGGTAAAGGTGCAGGTGGATTGGTTGGTGGACAAGGTCAAACGGTCACAATTAAGAATAGCGCAGCATTACAAGAAGAGGTTTCCACAAAAAAATCGAATTACTGTGTAGATAGAGTTTTTGGCTATTTCAGTGATTATAATGTTCATGTAGCTGGTGGACAAAATTTTGCCTATCAGGGTATGAGGGTTAAATATGGGGAAATCCTTCTTGATAAAGAAAATGATAAAAATATACTGTGGCCAAAGTCGCATCGTGGCGAGCGTGTTTCCAAAACAGAACTTTTAACAACCGATTTCTGGAAAAACAAGATTGGCTGGGGAAGTGATACGGAAAACTGGGAATTTGTCGATAAACAGCTTCCAACGCTAAAGATGAAGAGAGGTAATGACGAAGTAGAGATATTCTCTGGCACAGACATACCGGATTATCTTCAGGCGACCAATTCGTTAAGTGGAAGTGTAAAGTCTGGAGAAAACGGAATCGCGGACGCGAAGATTACTTTTAAGAAGGGCAGCAGCGAGAAAAAGGTGGCAACAGATTCAGCTGGAAATTTTAGCATTGAGCTTGCAGATGGAATGTATACGGTAACGATCAAAAAGACCGGATATCTGACGTGGACAGATAGTGTTACAATTTCAGATGTGGATTCAAGAGCCCTTGATTTCACCTTGGAAGCCAACCCGGTTTCCATGCTTTCGGGACAAACGGTGACAGGAACTTTCCAGACAACCGATGCGGAAAGTGCCACAGCAGAAGGAGAAATTGAGCTTATGTATACCGGAAATGAAAATTTACAGGCGGAGGATTTTAAACTTTCATCCGAGGAAGATGGAACGGCATATGACAGAGTGAGACTTCTTGAAGTGACTACCGGAAATGGAACTGGCAGTATCAAGCTCCAATTCGCTAAATCGTTGGATCTTGGCAACAAAAATGAAAAACAGCTTTATGTCCATTATAAGGGAAGCTTGATTGGCTCAATCACGCTGAAAAAAAAGATAAACCTTGTTCAGCTTGCAGCGCCTGTGGATGTTAAATGGGATGAGACAGTAAAAGGAAAAGCGGTCTGGAGTCTGGTTGCGAATGCGTCGGGTTATAAAGTACAGCTCTATAAGAATAGCTCAAAACAAGGCAGTGAGGTGGTGCTTGGGACAGGCGCAGCCAGCTACGATTTTACCTCCCAGATTGCGGAGAGCGGAACCTATACGTTTAAAGTTTGGGCAACCGGTAATTCCGTCTATGGGGATAGTGAAAAAGCGACAAGTGAAGAATATGTATTTTCCGAGCAGACCTTAGTGGATGTCAAAAAAGCGGCACAGGAAGCGCTGCAGGCGAAGACAGTGACAAATGAGACGACAGCGGATGAAATTTTGCAGGTTGTACGGAACGTTATCACAAATAAAGAAATTCAGGCAACATGGTCGAAACCGTCTGATTTCCAGAAAAAGCAGGCAACAGACGGAACAGAACCGGGAGTAAACGGAAGTATCACAGGAACGATTTGTTTGAGTTATAAATCCAGGAATGATACGGTAGAAAGAATCGAGGTGGATCTTTCGATTGCAGCGAAGTATAAAATTACCTTTACGTCTGGACGCAAGGATTTCCAGGGAAATGCACCGACACTGGAAAATGCCGCAGCCGGATCTGTAATTACACTTCCAGATAATAAATTTAAGGTATATGGCATGAATTTCGAAGGCTGGAATGACGGAACCACTACATATGCCAGCGGTGTAAGCTATACCATGCCGGGAAAAAATGTGACATTTAAGGCGGTATGGAATCTGGATAAGTGGGATGGAGTTACAGCCACAAAACCAGAATGGCAGGATGGTTATTATCTTATTAGCACAGGTGCAGAGCTTGCGTATTTCCGCGATACATTTCTTTCGAATTGGAAAGCCAAATTGATGTGTGATATTGACTTGGATAATCATGATTTTATGTCAATTAATAATGCCGGAGCTGAATTTGACGGATGCGGACATACAATTCGAGGCTTACATGCGGTCAGCAGTGGTGCATATACGGGATTATTTAAAAAAACTTCCACAAATTGTACGATCAAGAATCTGACGATAGAAGATGCAGTAATTGAGAATACTTCCACTAGCTCAGACTGTGAAGCGGGTATTTTGATGGGATATGCAGGTGATTCCATAACCGTAGAAAACTGTTATGTTAGTGGAGAGATAGTGGGTAAAAATGCCGTAAGATATGCGGGTGGATTGATTGGGGATGTACATAGCTCTGGAAGTGTATCCATTCGTTCCTGCTATGCGAATCCTCAGATTATAGGGATCACAAGCAACGGTTTTGCAGGCGGTTTGGTCGGTTGGACCGGTGGAACTACAACCATTGAAAACAGCTATGCAGTCGTGGATATGGACGTTGATAGGGGATATGATATTGGCGGACTGGTAGGATGCGGAAGTGACAGCAAAGTAACGATCTCCCACAGCTACGCGGCAGGCGAAGCGCTGACAAAAAGTTCTACTGGAGCAGCTGTGGCGGGCATTTCCAACAACGGTTCGATTTCCTCCTGTGTCAGCATTTTCCCGGAGATGCGATCGCTCAACCGGATTGGCGGAAAAACGGGAACCTACCAGGGTAACTACGGCTTTGCCGGAACAGTTGCGAGAAAATCAGATGGAACGATTTTGACCCCGGATCCAGATATGATCGGGGCAGACAAGCCATATGGAGCGGACGCAAGTGCAGCACAGCTGGAAAGCAAGACATTTTATGAAGAATTGGGCTGGAATTTCGACTCCGTCTGGACGATGGGGACAAGTAATGGCTATGCGTTCCCGGTTCTGAAAAATCAGACGTTACTTCCGAGCTTACATTTGGATTTGACCCCGTCGGTTCAGAGTGTTAAGCTGGATAAAGAGAGAACGACGATTTATCCGAAAGGAAGCGTACAGCTGACAGCGACAGTTAATGCGGTAAATGGTGCATCCAGGGCAGTAACGTGGACAAGCAGTAATCCGCAAGAGGTCGCTGTAAAGGATGGACTGGTAGTGGCTTCTGAGGATGCAGAAGGAATCTATACGATTACAGCTGCCAGTGAGGATAATCCGGCGGTGTGCGATAATTGCGAGGTTACAGTTGATACGGAAATGCACAAGGTTGAGGTGGAACGAAACAGTGGAAACTCTCCGGACGCAGAAGCAACCGCATATGGCTCTCTTGAAGATGCAGTCAGCGGAGCCAATCCGATTGAAATACAGGGAGATCCAAAGGGAACCTTTACATTCTCATGGAAAGCTGGAAATGAGATTTATCTTGCATTTAAAAACCTGGCGCAGAGCGATAAGGTAAGCACGGTGTTATTTACAGATGAAAATGGTACGGGGGTAAATGCGAAACTGTGTCATCTAAATCCAACCGTATATTGTTTCACAATGCCGTGTTCAGATACTTCGGTAAAAGTTGCCTATGCGGAAAACCTGAATGCATACCAGTACACCTGGTTTGTAGGACAGGAATGGAGCTCTACGGGAAAAGATACGGTAACCTATAAGACTACGGAGTGGCGTGCAAATCATATTGGCTCTTTAAAAGTAACCGACATTATCAACGGAAAGAAATTTAAAGGGTTTAATATAAAATCAATGTCACGGTATCAGCAGGGAGTAATTGAACCGCACCAGGTAGAGAGCAGCTCGGCTCTAAACGCAAATGGTGATTATTGTATTAAAGATGATGAAACCGGTCTTCCAACTCTTTATATATACTTAGATGGTCCGGGCATGGTAGCTGTGGATATCGAGGTTGAGGACGATGAAAATGCGGAGTATACGCTTACGCAGAAATCGGGAAATAAGTCCTATTATACCTTGAACATGAATACAGCAGAAGCTGGGGAGACAATAACAGCGACGCTGACCCAGGCAGGTGTGGATCAGATGAAGAAGACGCCGAACCAGAACGCGATCTTTACCTATAGCGGTGGTTTGCATATTCTTTTATTCGCACCGAAATTTACCGAGTCAGATGGGGTGTGGACGGCTTCATTTGAGATGCCGAAGACAGATATTGAGACGGATGTGATTTTTGGAGAAAAACAGAAGGTTGTGCTGAGCGGTGATGATCGGGAGACTGATTATGATGGTACGTCGAAGTCTGTCAATGAATGGATTCGGGCAGAAGCAGGCGGCACAAATATTTCAGAGGTACTTCAGGATGAATATGAAGTGCAGTATGAAGGTGTGGGAGAGACTATCTATTCAAGCACAACACCGCCGACGAATGCGGGAACGTATTCTTGCATAGTCAAGATTCCGGAGAGTAACGTGAGCTACACCGCCGATCCGGTTGCGGTGCGCCTGACAATCAAAAAATCAACGCCGAAGACACCGAAAGCGCCGTTGGCTGCTGCGCGGAACGAAGACAGTGTTACACTGGAAGCGCCGTCTGTATTTGCGGATGAGACAACGATTCCGGCAGGCTATCATCTGGAGTATAGTGTCGAACAGGGAGAATGGCAGGATTCGCCGCTATTTGACGGATTGACACCGGGAACGCCATATCATTTCTATGTGAGAATCAAGGCAGATGAAAATACAGAGGCATCTGCAGCGAGCGAGGCGGTTACGATTCGGACGAAGACGGCGGTAGCGTCAGAGGCGAGTGTCAGCTATGATTATAAGGCGGAAACGATCCAGTTTGCAGAGACGGCATATGAGATGAATACCGATCCTGCGTTTGGGGCATCGACGTCTCTTTCGGCGGGCGGCAGCATTACGGCGTGGATTGGAAAGACAGTTTACATCCGTGTGAAAGCGACAGCAGAGGATCCGGCGGGACCGGTGGTAGCGGTTACCGTTCCGGTACGCCCGCAGGCACCGGTATCTGCCGAAGCGGAGCAGATTACATCGGATTCCATTGCCCTGAAAGATGAGGGAAGTGCGTATGAATACCGCCTGGGCGAGCAGGGAAGCTGGCAGAGTGCGCCGTATTTTGGTGGACTGTCTGCAGATACAGAGTATCGGATTTACAGACGCCTGGCAGCGACGGACACGGCTTTCGCATCTGAGACGAGCGAGGTACTGGTTCTGCGGACGCTGGAGGCAGGTAAAACGGATCCGGTAAATCCGAATCCAGGCAATCCAGACTCGGTAAACCCGAATCCATCGACTCCAGGCAATCCGCAGGGAACGGCCACTTCCAGCCGCGACAGAAGTACCAGCACATGGGTAAAAGAGAGTGCCGGATGGCGCTACCGCCTGTCAAATGGCACGTATCTGTCCGGAAGCCTGGTTCTGGATCCGATGACTGGCAGACAGGTTGAACAGGTTGTGTGGAAACAGCTCCGGGGCGCATGGTGGGCGTTTGGAGCCGATGGATATATCCGGACGGGCTGGGTCTATGATTACAGCGCAGGCAAATGGTACTATGTGGACGAAAACACAGGCATGCGGACGGGCTGGTATCTGGATCCGCAGGACGGCAGATGGTATTATCTGGATCCGGCAACGGGAGAGATGCTGACGGAGTGGCAGCTGATTCCGGATTTGGGCTATGTATACTTAAATCCGTATGCACCGCAGCCGACCTGGGCGTATGATGAAGCATTAAAAACCTGGGTTTACATGGAGGGCGCAGGGCGTCCATACGGCTCCCTTTATATGGCTGAGTGGACACCGGACGGCTATTATGTAAATGCAGACGGTGTCTGGGAACCGGCCAGATAATCATTCATAAACCTGAAAACCTCCCAATATATTTAACAATAGGCAGCTATAGGCTATAAGTTAGATAAATTGGGAGGTTTTTTGCATGGAAGAAAAATTGGATGCCAGACCTCACAAGCTGGAGCTTCTGAACCGGGAAAAGGGGAGTGTGACGGGGATCCAGGATGTGGTGTCATTTGATGAGAACCAGATGATTCTCGATACAAACATGGGGCTTCTGACGGTGCGTGGGAAGGCGCTGCATGTGAGCCGTCTGACGTTGGAAAAGGGCGAAGTGGATATTGAGGGCGAGTTTGAAAGCTTTTCGTATTCCTGCAACGAGTCCCACCGGAAATCGCAGGAGTCGTTCTTTGGACGGCTGTTCCGTTAGGCGGTGGCGGATGAGCGGGATGGTGAGAGGGGAAATATGGCTGCTTGGCGGCAGTGTGTGTACGGGAATCGCGCTGATGATGATGTATGACGGGCTTAGGATCTTCCGGTGGCTGGTACGGCACGACTCATTTTGGACAGGCATGGAGGATGCGGCGTATTGGCTCTTTGCCAGCTTTGCGACGTTCCGGCTTTTGTTCTGGCACAATGACGGAGTCCTGCGGGGCTATGCGGTGGCGGGCGTGCTGGGCGGCATGGTGTTTTATGACCGGACGGGCAGCCGTCTTTTGTTTACGGTATTGAAAAAATGCAGCAGATGGATTAAAATGAAAAGAAGAGGCAAAAAAAGCCAGAAGACCGGAAAGGAACATACAACAAGGGGACAGGCAGAGAATCTGGAAAGGAAGTGAGATGAAGGTGCGTAGACAGATGTCAGAAGGCAGACCGGGTGGGAATGCACGGAAAAAGAAAAAGGACAATTTAAACAACCGGATGGCGCTTGTGGGCGTTACGATGGTAGTGCTGAGTCTGGCGGTTGCCGTGCACATCAAGGGCATCGATCTCAAGGAAAAGGATAGGAGTTATTCAATTCGTGAGGAAAATCTGGAGGCACAGGTTGCGAAAGAAGAAGAACGTGCCAAACAGCTTGAGGAATACCGCGTATACGTGCAGACCAAGCAGTATATCGAGAAGGTAGCGAAGGAGAAGCTGGGACTTGTAAACCGCAATGAGATCCTGCTTAAGCCGTCGAATCCGAATTAGGCTTGCAGCACATCCTAGAATGCCTGGAGTATGGCACACGGGGGAGCAGTGTTCATAGATAGGTCGGAAAATGTCGAAGTTTTCCCTGGTTTTGCTCCCTCCGTTTGACAAATATTTCCCTCCAGCCTGTATATAATGGCGTTATACAGGTTAGGAGGGATTTTTGTGCTTAAACGGAGAACTTTACATAGAGATATGGCGGATGTCAACGTCTACACGGCAAGACGTTTAAAGAGCATGGCGCTGTCACTGGGTGGTCTGGCGCAGGCGTTTGCGGATGAGATCGGCGGGCAGGGGCATCTGACGAAGGAGGACGGACTGGCGGCAATGCAGACGGCGGCGTCGGCGGTATGCGGCGATTGTACACGGTGCAACCTGTATTATGGCAGCCGCCGGGACGACAGTTATTATCTCTATTATCTGCTTCGGACGTTCGAGCAGAAAGGGAAAATCGACCTGGAGGACATGCCTCGCCTGTTTCATGAGATCTGTTCCCAGAGAGAGGCATATTTGCGGGAATTGAACCGGAGTCTCGGGCGGGCGACGATGAATCTGGGATGGAAAAACCGTTTTCTGGAAAGCCGGGACGCGGTGATCGTCCAGTTCCGGGAGCTGGCGGCGATTCTGGAGGAATTTTCCAACCAGATGGAACAGGCGGCGGATGTGACGGCATCCTGGGAGGAGGTGCTTTCAGGGATACTCCGCAGAAGCCATCTGCGCGTGGACAACATGCTGGTGCTTCAATATGAAAATCAGCAGAAGGAGGCGTTTCTCACACTCCGCAGCGTCAACGGGCGATGCATGACGGCGCGGGATGTGGCGGAACTTCTGGGACGCGCGATCGCCGGAAGCCACTGGAGTGTGGCGAAGGACAGCAAAAGCCTTATCACCCGCAATGCGGCGACCTTCCGTTTTGTGGAAGAAGGTAAATACCGGATGGTGTACGGCATGGCGTGCAGCCCCAGGGAGGGTGAACCGATTTCAGGCGATACGTGTACGGTGCAGACCGGGCTTCCGGGGCAGGTGATTATGAGCCTGTCGGACGGTATGGGAAGCGGCAGAAGCGCCAGCGAGGACAGCGAGAAGGTCATTGAGCTGACCCAGCGCCTGCTGGAGACGGGATTTTCGGCGCGATCGGCGCTCAAATTGGTAAATACGGTGCTTCTGCTGGCGGGTACGGAGCAGAATCCGGCAACAATTGATCTATGTTGTATCGATCTGGGGACAGGTGTGCTGGAAGCGATGAAGCTGGGCGCGGTGCCGACCTTTATTCTGGGGCGTGAGGGTGTTGAGTTTCTGGAAGCAGGCGGGCTGCCGATGGGAATTGTACAGAACGCGGAGCCGGTTCTGATGTCGCGGAAAATGTGGGACGGCGAGAAAATCATTATGATAAGCGACGGCATTCTCGAAGCGATGCCGGGGGAACACAAGGAAGAGACGTTCATGGAATTTGTATCAAACCTTTCCGGCGGCAACCCGCAGGAACTGGCAGAACAGATCCTGGCGTTTGCGTCCGGGCTTTCGGACGGGGGTGTGGTGGATGACTGCACCGTGTTGGTCGGGACGGTGCTGGAACGTGGGTAGTTACTGTTTACGGGTAGGCACTTTTGGAACCGAAAGTGCCGTAAGAAAACGCGGTGGCAGCAGGAATTTGCCGTATTTAAATGCGAAGCCACGGCAAATTCCGTTACTGGGCACGTATGCGTGAACAGTAACCGTGGATAAACGGTAGAATCTGGCAGGTTGAGAAATAAGGGGAGATCCGTTATACTGTGAAGGTACGGAACAGTAGTTACGAGTGGATGTTAAGAGGGATAAAAAGAAATATAAAAGAATGCAGAAACAAACAGAAATTTATATGAAACAAAATCATATGACCAGGCCGGGGGATGGCGTTCTGGTCGGTTTATCCGGGGGAGCGGATTCCGTCGGTCTTTTGCTGGTGCTCTGGAAGCTGCGGGAGACGTTTCAGATTTCCCTGCGGGCGCTCCATGTCCATCACGGGCTGCGCGGCGCGGAGGCGGATAGAGATGCGGCATTTTCACGGATGCTGTGTGAACGGCTGGAAGTTCCTTTTTATGAGTTCCGTATCGATGCGGCGAAAGAGGCGCTTGACCGGAAATGTTCCGTCGAGGAGGCGGGACGGCAGGCGCGGTACCGCCTGTATGAGGAGACGGCGCTTGCGTGGGAGGAAGAGATGTGTCCGGATTTGACATCGGAGAATGCGGGGGAAAAAGAGGCGGCAGCCGCCCGGGTTCATATCGCCACCGCCCATCATGCGGATGATAACGCGGAAACGGTTCTTTTTAACCTGTTCCGCGGAAGCGGTCTGACCGGGCTTTCTGGCATTGCTCCGGTGCGGGGGCGCATCATCCGTCCTCTTCTCTGGGCGCAGCGGAGCGAGATTCAGACCTGGCTGCGGCAGCAGGGACAGGACTGGGTCGAGGACTCGACGAACCAGGAGAGTGAATACAGCCGCAACTGGCTTCGGAATGAACTGCTTCCGGCGGTAGAAGAGCGCCTGAATGCACAGGCAGTCCGTCATATCGACCAGGCGGGCAGACGCATCCGGCAGGCAGATGCCTATCTGGAAGAGGTGGCAGAAGAATGGCTTCAAAAGCATGCACCGGACGGAAAAGCGGATGCCAAAGCGCTGGCAGAACAGGCGGAGATTGTGCAGGGTTATATCGTGCGGCGGTTGTTTTTAAAGAGCAAAATGCCGCTCCGGGACGTGACGGAGACGCATGTGCAGGCGGTGCGGGAACTTCTGCACCAGGGAACCGGAAAGAGTATTTCGCTGCCGCATGGGTTCCGGGCGGTAAATATATATGGATTTCTTGAAGTGCGCCCGCTTAGTCATCCAGGGGAAAGAAAAGGGGGTTTGCTTCCGGGCATCCAGAATGGGAATCTTTTGCAGATGCATACTTTCCCCTGTGAAAAGGGGGATGAATTTCCGAAAAACCAGTATACGAAATGGTTTGACTATGATAAAATAAAAGGTACCTTATCGCTGAGACACCGGCAGCCGGGGGACTACCTGACATTGCCGTCCGGCGGTCGGAAGATGCTGAAATCCTGGATGATCGATGAGAAAATTCCGAGACAGGAGCGGGAGGAAATCTGGCTTCTGGCGGAAGAAAAACATATCCTGTGGATAGTGGGGCACCGGATCAGCGCATATTATAAGATAACAGAACAGACAAAAACCATCCTTGAGGTGGAATTTAACGGAGGAAAAAGCAGTGGCTGATAAGATTCGTGTATTATTAACGGAAGAAGAAGTAAACAAGAAGATCAGTGAAGTGGCAGCACAGATCAACAAAGATTATGAGGGAAAGGAAGTCCACCTGATCTGTATCTTAAAGGGCGGCGTATTCTTTACCTGCGAACTGGCAAAACGCCTGACTATTCCAGTTTCCCTGGATTTCATGTCTGTATCCAGCTACGGTTCCGGCACCAAGTCAAGCGGTGTGGTAAAGATTATCAAGGATCTGGACGAGCCGCTGGAGGGCAAGAATGTCATCATCGTGGAGGACATCATCGATTCCGGACGTACCCTGGCATATCTGATCGAGGTATTAAAACAGAGAAATCCGAAAAATATCGAGCTGTGCACCCTGCTTGACAAGCCGGAGCGCCGCGTGAAAAAACAGGTTCAGGTTAAATATACCTGCTTTACAATCCCGGATGAGTTTGTCGTAGGTTACGGCCTGGATTACGATCAGAAATACCGCAACCTGCCGTACATCGGTGTTGTGGAAGTATAAGGAGGAAGCCAGTTGAAACAACGTCAGTCGATGGGAGGCGTGGGGCTTCTGATCCTCATGCTGCTCGTTATCATGTTTTTCTCGTTGAAAGTCCCTGGAATGGCGACGGAGCGGGAATTAAGCTATCCGGAGTTCATGGTATATCTGGAAAATAAGACCGTAGAGAGCGCACAGATCCGCCCGAACCGCGAGGTGCCGACCGGTGAGGTTGTTTTTGAGACAACCTCCGGCGACCGGGAGGAATTCAATGTGCTGGATGTGAAGGAAGTAGAGATGGCGCTGCGCAAGGCGGGGGTTCCGTATACGACCACCAGCGTCCGCCAGGATAGCTATTTTATGACGGTGATCTTGCCGATCGCTTTGTCCGCAGGCGTCCTGATCTTCCTGTTTATGTTTATCAATTCCCGTTCCGGCGGCGGGGCAAATGCCAAGATGATGAATTTTGGACGCAGCCGTGCCCGGATGGTATCGACCAGCAAGGTCAACTTTACCAAAGTTGCCGGTCTGGAAGAGGAGAAAGAGGAACTGGAGGAGATCGTAGATTTCCTGAAAAATCCGCAGAAATACACCGGCGTCGGGGCGCGCATCCCGAAGGGCGTGATCTTAGTCGGACCTCCAGGAACCGGTAAAACCCTGCTTGCCAAAGCGGTGGCGGGTGAGGCAGGCGTTCCGTTCTTCTCGATTTCCGGTTCGGATTTTGTTGAAATGTTCGTCGGTGTCGGCGCATCCCGTGTCCGCGACTTGTTTGAGGAAGCCAAGAAAAATGCCCCGTGTATTGTCTTTATCGATGAGATCGATGCGGTTGCCAGACAGCGTGGTACCGGCATGGGCGGCGGTCACGACGAGCGAGAGCAGACGCTCAACCAGCTCCTGGTTGAGATGGATGGTTTCGGAGTCAATGAGGGCATCATCGTCATGGCGGCGACGAACCGCGTGGATATTCTCGACCCGGCGATTCTGCGGCCGGGCAGATTTGACCGAAAGGTGGCAGTCGGACGACCGGACGTCAAGGGACGCGAGGAGATTCTCGGCGTTCATACGAAGGAAAAACCGCTGGGCGAGGATGTGGATTTACACCGCATCGCGCAGACAACCGCTGGATTTACCGGAGCCGATCTGGAAAATCTGATGAATGAGGCGGCGATCAATACCGCAAAAGAGGGACGTAAGTTCCTGACCCAGATGGATATTGAGAAAGCCTTTATTAAAGTGGGAATCGGTGCTGAGAAGCGCAGCAAGGTGATTTCTGAGAAAGACAAGAAGATTACCGCATACCATGAGGCTGGTCATGCGATTTTGTTCCATGTCCTCCCGGATGTGGGACCGGTTCACACCGTTTCGATCATTCCGACCGGTGTCGGTGCGGCAGGCTATACGATGCCGCTTCCGGAGCAGGATGAGCTTCATATGACGAAGGGCAGAATGCTTCAAAATATCATGGTTTCGCTGGGCGGACGAATCGCCGAGGAGATTATCTTTGACGACATCACGACCGGCGCCTCCCAGGATATCAAGCAGGCGACCTCGATGGCGCGCGCGATGGTAACCGAGTACGGTATGTCAGAAAAACTGGGCATGATCAACTACGGTGGAGACAACAACGAGGTCTTTATTGGCCGTGACCTGGCGCATACGAGAACCTACAGCGAGGAAGTGGCGAGCGAGATCGACAGCGAGGTAAAACGCATCATCGACGAATGCTATGCCAAGGCAAAACAGATCATTCTCGATCACGAGGATGTCCTTCATTCCTGCTGTGCCCTGCTGATGGAGAAAGAGAAGATCGGTCAGGCTGAGTTTGAAGCGCTGTTCCAGGATGGAGAAAAGCCGTCAGGGGAAGCTGAAACTCCGGTGACAGAAGCATAAAAAGGTCAAAGCATGAAACAGGTCTGCAAATAAGCCTGAAAAAGGTGCCAGTCAGCTGCCAGAATGTGCGGGAAACATCCCGGACAGCCATCGGATAGATGGAAATGGCAGTGGCGGTACCTTCTTTTATGCAAATTTCAGGCGGATTTTGCTGGATATTTCCGGAGAGAGTGTTGATTTGCACAAAAAAGAAATTGAAATAAAACGATGTTTGTGCACACTTATTTCCGTTCCTATGCTATTATAATAGACGTAACCCCCCCCAATACATTATATAGTTTTTGCTACACCCCATAAAACGAAATACCTTCTCCTAAAAAGGTCAGCTACCCCGCTGGCCTTTTTTATTTCATAGGAAATTACGTCCTATGAAACAAAAAACGCTCCGCGAGGATGCGCACTCGCGCGAAGCAGAAA